>Ga0208040_1000150_pt1 | contig 100512 bp, 77 predicted proteins | sample AD_UKC083_MetaG_FD_184431 | JGI IMG/M metagenome (GOLD analysis project Ga0208040, IMG submission 184431) | Active sludge microbial communities of municipal wastewater-treating anaerobic digesters from USA - AD_UKC083_MetaG (SPAdes) (version 2) | ecosystem: Engineered > Bioreactor > Anaerobic >...
GCCCTCAGACGAAAAGTAACTGTATTGTCGTCGTGTACCTCGGGCGAATTTACGGCCGCGCTGAACGGGATCAGGCCTTCGGTATTCTTTTGCGGGTTGTAATCGAGATTGACATTGGACTGTTGTCCGAAACTACGAAACGGGATCAGAATCAGTCCGGCAACGATGATAGCATTCTTTATATTCATCATAGTATTGATTTTAATGGTGGCGCGCTTAAGTGGGGGTAACCCGCGTGATCAGAAATTATATATTTTTTATCATGGTAATAAAGATAGAATCAGAAGGACTAGCAACCTGATTTTGTTAATAAATCATGCAGCCATCTGACATACAAACACTAACACATCGGGCCCGATTGAAGAACAACCGCGCCTTTTATTATAACCTACACAATGTCAGGTTTTTATCTCTTTTACTTCAGTCTGACATATTTTTCCACCCAGTGTTTATTGTTGGGTACTCCTGCATCATTTACAGGAAAGATATGCAACATGGTATCTTGTCTGAACTCGAGCCATATCTTGTTCTTGGTACCCTCATAGGATTTGTCAAAATGATACTTGATAGTTTCTTCATAAATATTCCCATTCAGTGTCCATGTTCCGACACCGTAGCGGTAGGTGGTTGCTGTGTCCACCTGGTACTTTCCGACAAAAATGAAATAATTGTCGTCCCATATTTTAGTCTGGTTGACAATATAGCGGTCGGAGAAATAATTGGTCACTTTTCCGTTATCGACCATTTGCATTTGGATCATTTGCCATCCGCCCTTGGGGTCATGGACGTGCTGCCGGTTGCATGAAACAGCCAGCAGGATGATCAGGCTTAAAGGAATCAAATTTTTCATACGAACAGGTTTTTGTTGAATACTAAGAAATAATCTATATGGATAAAAACACCGGACTATCTTAACTTCTGCTCTACGATCTGCCAAAAAACCCTGCCTTCTAAATGTATAAAATATTTCTGACAAAAAACCTGTTTTAAATGAAATTATTTGGGATTGAGGATGTGAATGGCATCCTCTGAAATCCATTCGAAAGTTACGGGTTCCTGTAGTCCTGAACCGGGATCCGTTTTGAGTTGCTGCATCTTCACCTTTACGGGCATTTCGATGCGGTAAGGTTTGCATTTTGTAATCAGGCTTACCGCCCTTTTTGCTCCTTCGTACAGGGCTTTGCGTGTTTCTTCAAAAGGATACAGGACGGCAGCTTCCCTTGATAGTCCTTTCTTTGTTGATACAGTGACAAGATCGTCACCGAAGAAGTGCCGCGCTTCCCTGCAGGTGGCATCATCACCCGTGACCATGATGAACGGCACATTGTAATGACCGGCTATCAGGGCATTCTGGACCAACTCGCCCGATTCCACACCGTTGTACCAGTATCTGTTTTCTGATCTTGAGTTCTGGGTGTGATGGAGAACACCGTCGGGAGTACCCATCATTGCATGAAAACCCAGCATAACCATTCCTGAGAAGGTACTGTCGAGCTCTGACAGGTTGCCGGCGCCTGGCCTGGGAAGGCCGGTGATATACTTTGCTCCCGGCTCCATCAGGTGGGGAATTATACATTGCGTACCATGACCGTCGAGAACCACTATCTCATCTGCCCCTCCGTCCCTGAGACCTCTTACGACTGCGGCCAGATCGCCCATAAAGTATTCGCATGCCTGGATGTTAAGGGGAGAATCCTTTTCCCTGGTCTGGGCAAACTTGTAAACGCCGCTGATTCCTTCGAGATCAGTGTTCACATATATTTTAATCTGGGCCGTAGCCGGCCGGGGGATAAGCAAAATCAGCGCGGCAAGCATGCAGAAGCTACTGATCCTGTTTAGCGGTGATGCCTGAATTATTTTCATTTCGTTCTTGATTAATTAAGGAGTATCGGTTGAAAGTTCAAAGTAGGCTTTTTTTCTGAAAATCGCTTTTTGACAGCGGGATTTATTTCACTATATTTCCGCACATATTTGCATATATGAAGATGCAGTTATTTAAAAAGCTTATTCCGCCTGATAACTGGAAACTTCCTGTTATTCTTGCGCTTGGAGTCTTTACCGGTCTCGGGATCTTCTCCTTTCACATATCAAATGCCTCGTCGTACCTTGGGGATAAGCCTGAAACCTGTGTCAACTGTCATATCATGGCTCCGCAGTATGCCACCTGGAGCCACAGTTCACACCGCGAATGGGCACACTGCAACGACTGTCATGTTCCCCACGGCAATATCATCAGCAAGTATTACTTCAAGGCGAAGGACGGGTTGAGACATGCTTCGATGTTTACCCTGAGACTTGAACCGCAGGTTATATACATTAGGGAGGCCGGTAGGAAAGTAGTCCGTCAGAACTGCATACGCTGTCATTCGGAGCTTCTGACCGACAGCAGGCTGATGAATTACAACAGGAATACTAATGAGTTCAGGCGCAATCGCGATTGTCTCGAATGTCATCGCGTTACGCCTCATGGACGCGTGAACAGCCTTTCGAGCGTGCCCAATGCGCGGGTTCCGCTGCCCGGTCCCGTGGCACCCGGCTGGTTGAACAATGCAATAAAAGCTAAAAACAAATAATCCGATCCATATGAAGTCAATTCAGGAAATACTGAAGGAAAAGCCTGCTCTGGGGTGGCTGATATTTATTGCAACCGTGGTGCTTGTATTTCTTCTGGGGATGCTTGCATCGTCAATAGTCCAGAGAAGGGCAGAAGCGGTTTTTGCCTACACTCCGGAGGTTACTTTTTCCGAAAATGAACCCCGAAACAGCAAGTGGGGGGAATTGTTTCCCCGAGAGTACAACAGCTACCTGAAAACCGCCGATACTACTTTCAAAAGCAAGTATAACGGGAGTACAATGGTCGATATGTTAGAGGAATCACCCAGGATGGTCGTTCTGTGGGCGGGTTATCTTTTTTCGAGGGATTACAACCAGGGGAGGGGTCATTACTACGCGATAGAGGATATACAGAAGACTCTTCGCACTGGCGGTGTTCCCAGTCCCCAGCCAAATACCTGCTGGGCCTGCAAGAGTCCGGATGTTCCAAGGCTCATAAGCCAGACAGGGCCGGCTGAGTTCTACAGGGGGACATGGGATACGAAAGGGCCGGAAGTTGTAAATCCTATAGGATGCGCCGACTGCCACGATTCAAAAACCATGAACCTGAGAATATCGCGGCCGGCGCTTATAGAGGCTTTCGAGGCAAGGGGAATGGATATCTCAAAGGCGACTCATCAGGAAATGCGAAGCCTGGTCTGCGCACAATGTCACGTGGAGTATTATTTCAACAAGAATATGATAGAGGGAGTACAGTACCTGGTATTCCCGTGGAAGAATGGCACCACAGCCGAGGACATTGAAAAATATTACGACGAGATTGAATTTTCAGACTGGACTCACGCGCTCAGCAGGGCGCCCATGATCAAGGCGCAGCATCCTGATTATGAAATTTACCTGACAGGGATACATGCTTCCAGGGGTGTTTCCTGTGCCGACTGCCATATGCCTTTTATAAGCGAAGGCGGTATAAAATTCACGGATCACCATCTTCAGAGTCCCCTGAACAGTATCTCAAATTCATGCCAGGTGTGTCACAGGGAGGAAACCGAAGAGCTTATCAGGGATGTTTACAGCCGCCAGGACAAGCTTATTGAAAACAGGGATATTCTTGAGACCCTTCTGGTCAGGTGTCATGTAGAGGCTAAGACAGCCTGGGACCTGGGTGCCGGCGAAGAGCAGATGAAAGATATTCTGACCGACATCCGCAGGGCTCAGTGGAGATGGGATTTCTCCGCTGCCGGGCATGGCAGTTCATTCCATTCGCCGGTGGAACTTGGAAGGCTTATCTCAGGAGGAATAGCTGTGGCCCAGGAAGCAAGGGTAAAACTTGCCAGACTGCTGGCGACTCTCGGACATAACAGGGAAATTCCCTATCCCGACATCAGCACTAAGGCGAAAGCCCAGGACTTTATCGGTCTTGATATGAAGAAGCATAACGATGACAAGAAAATCTTTCTTGAAACAGTGCTTCCCGGATGGGTAAAGGAGGCGACTGAAAGAGAGAAGAGCTATGATCATTAAGATCAGTTCTGCCTTCAACAGCTTATGCTCTCCTCAATCTGACCGAGCTGTTTTTTGATATGGCACAGAAATATGTGATGCCATTCCTTTCGGTCATATTGTCAATCCCGAAACCTGCTGATTCCATTATTTCGGTAACCTTTTTCCTGCTCAGGATTCTTTCACCCAGAAGGTCTAGACGGACCACTGTCTGCTTCAGCAGTTTTATTGGATGAAGCAGGGCATCTCCCATGGAGGAGCTGTCGATAAAACAGCCCAAGAACTTTGTGTTTTCCGGAAGGATCTGGCTGAGTGAGCAAAGAAACTCATCAAGGTACTTTATCTGGTTGAGCTTTTTAAGGTTGATAAGGGTCTTCACTCTTTTAAGCTCATCCTCATCATAAAAATAATGATGTCGCGAAGAAAGAACAACCAGATTGTTCTCCCTGTCAAGGCCCAGTTCCTTCAGGTAACTGAAGAAACTACCGCCGTCTTCTGCTATCATGTTGACAATGGCCGGGAAAAAACCCGAAACGCCGTGTGTACTTTTTCTGCTGTCGGAGTGAATTGTTTTGGTTTCACTAACAGTTGCTTCTTTACCGGGGATTGAAACAGTTGCCATTTTTTTGTGTTTTTGTTCAATGTAAAATTAGCCATCAAAACCATGTCTGTCAAGTAGCATCTTCCCATTTAGTGGGCAAATGCGACTTGTTCAGCCATCCGTTTGTCATCCGATTCGGGCAGATGATTTAATACTTCCGTTTCTTCACATAAAAATTAGAGTCATTCGTCAAAACCAGGATGAAATTTACATCCGTACGCCGGAAAAACCGGGAAATTCCGTTTCATTAATCATTTAACACGCAGATATTCAGAGGCATACCTTGTCGTGAAAAGGCTTTTTTACAAACAGCTTCCATTTTTGACGAACGGCTGCATTCCGATGATGAAAAAATGCAGAAAATGCCGTTTTTCGGTTAATCCGGATGGCAGGAAAGGGTTAAAAACGGCGAATAATGTTAATTTTGTATAAACAGCAAATACTCAAAACATGGCTTATTATCAGTTTAACCAGTTTAACAAAAGCAGGGTTCCGCCCGACTGGAAAAAGTACCTGGCGGGCTACAATTACATCCTTGCGGGATTACTGGCAGCCATTCTTCTTTGGACCACCTTCTTTCAGATAAGGCCCGAAGAGGTTGGCGTGATCACCCGTTTTGGAAAGTATGTAAGGTCGGAGGAACCCGGGCTGCACATGAAGTTGCCCATACTCGAAAGAGTGTACAAGGTGGCTGTGGAACGCCAGCAAAAGGAGGAGTTTGGCTTCCGGACCACCAGCACCGGTATTCAGTCTCACTATACGAAGACCGGAACCACCGACGAGTCGCTTATGCTTACCGGCGATCTCAACCTTGCAGATGTCGAATGGGTTGTCCAGTACAGGGTTGACGATCCTTACAATTTCCTGTTCAAGGTACGCGACCCGGTCAGAACGATGAGGGACATTTCGGAAAGCTGCATGAGGCAGATAGTAGGTGACCGCACTGTTAATGAGGTTCTGACTGTGGGAAGGACCGAGATAGCCATCAGCGTGCAGCAGGAAATGCAGAAGCTTTGCACGGAGTATATGCTTGGTATAACCATCGAGCAGGTGGTGCTTCAGGATGTCAATCCGCCTGATCCGGTAAAGGATGCCTTCAATGCAGTAAACCAGGCTCAGCAGGAAAAGGAAACGATGATAAACCAGGCAAGATCGGAATACAACAAGATAATTCCGAGGGCCAGGGGTCAGGCTGATGAGACTGTCCAGAAAGCCGAAGGCTATGCTACGGAAAGGGTGAACAACGCCCTGGGAGAAACCAGCCGCTTCAATGCCCTTTACAGGGAGTATGTCAAGGCTCCGGAAGTGACCAAAAAGAGGCTCTACCTTGAGACACTCGGGAATGTGCTTCCCAAGTTGGGGCACAAGATTATAACCGATGAGAAGGGGAACAATGTACTTCCGCTTCTACAAATGCAGTATGACAAAAAATAAACAGGAACTATCATGACAAAATACGCTAAAATTCTGATTCTGACAGCGGCACTGCTCGCAACCCTGATAGTTGTCCTGAATACGGTTTTCAAGGTCAGGGAGACCGAACAGGTTGTTATAACGCAGTTTGGGAAACCTGTTGGTGAACCCAAAACCACTCCGGGACTGAAACTGAAGGTCCCTTTTATCCAGAAGGTCAATTATTTTGAAAAGAGGTTCATGGAGTGGGATGGTGATCCAAATCAGGTGCCGACCAAGGATAAGAAATTCATTTTCGTTGAGGCATATGCCCGCTGGCAAATAACCGATCCGCTGCAGTTCTTCAAGAGGTTGACCGACGAAAGGGGGGCCTTGTCGAGGTTGTCGGACATACTCGACGGGGAGACCCGCGACTATATTGCAAATCATAATCTGGAGGAAGTTGTACGCTCGACTAACCGGGTTCCTACACCATCGGGTTCCATCGGAGAGGAAGTGGGCGACACTCTATCCGACATAACGACGGGCAGGCTGGATATTCAGAAACTTATCCTTGAATCGGCAAATGAGAAAGCCATCGATCTTGGAATTATCATTCTTGATGTCAGGCTTAAGAGACTCAATTATGTTGAGGAAGTCAAAACCCAGGTCCACGAGAGGATGAAGAGCGAGCGTTATCGTATCGCGGAGAAGTTCAGGTCGGAAGGGGCAGGGGAGGCATCAAAGATCAATGGTGAAAAGGAAAGGGATCTGAAGGTCATTCAATCTGAAGCCTACAGGAAAGCCGAGGAGATCAGGGGCCAGGCTGATGCCCGGGCCACTGCAATCTACGCGAATGCCTACAACCAGTCGGCTGCCGCGAGAAATCTTTACAGCTTCATTAAATCGATGGAGACCTTTGAGAAGACATTTGACACCACAACTACAATTATCCTTTCAACAAGGAGCGAGTTGTACAAATATCTTATAGAATCCGACTAGAGGGGATATGCCGGGGAAGCATGATTTGTTGCCTGCAGCCCTTTGGTAGGGAGGAAATCATTCCTGCTATTTAGCAAGCAGGTCTTTCATCTTTATTCTGGCCAGGTATATACGGCTTTTACCTTCGTGACTGGAATAGTACGATACCAGAAGATATTTTTTGCTTATCAGCATTCCGGGATAACTGGTGTCGCCTCCGCTTGGGAGCAGAACAGTCTTCTTCACTTTTCCCTGTTTGTCGGTTAAATATATCACTGTTGAATTTGACGGAGATTTGTATAAACGGGTGCCTATCAGCAGCTCGTTTTTAAGAACAAGGAAATCAGGGCCTCCCAGACGATAGTCGAGTTCGGTCCATTTCCAGTCGCTGTAGGGAGGCTGGCTGATTCCCAACATTCCGTTTGCTCCGGACTCCCTTCGTAGCAGTATCATCATGCTACCGTTTTTGTCAAACCTTATTGTTGCCTCATTGGGGAAAGACCCGATACTGAATGAAGCAAGCTTTTCCCATGAAATGCCGTCGCTGGTTTTAAGGAGTTTCAAGCCGGTTCCTGAATCAGCTGCCCCGGACTGATAATCAACTCCGTATCCTGTTTTTCCCTTCCAGGTAACTCTCCATATCCAGTCGAAGCCTATGCTTTCCCCGTCTTTGAATGAGACAGGTACTTGCGGTGTAAAATCTTGTCCGTCAGAGGAGAATGATACATGTGGAACCGTACCGGAAAGCTTACCGGTGGAATAATTCGAACCTCCCATAATTACCATCAGCCGGCCGTCGGGCATTACTGACAGCTTGGGATCCCTGAGATCGTATAGTTTATCACTAAGAAAAGCGACAGACTCCCAGTTGATGCCGTCATACGGCCGGATGATACGGATGCTGCCGTTTTCAGAAGCATCTTTTGGCACGTGGGAATTCCCCTCGCGGAAAGTGCAATATAATGCCGATTTGTAACGGACAAGATCAGTAAAGGCATTGTGATTGCCCTTGTCCCATATCATTTTTGTTTCAACATCCGGGTTCTGTCCTGAACAAATGGCAGGAACTATTGACAGTAAAGCTATTGCAACAAGTTTGATCATTATTCCGTTTAGTGAGTTCATTTTTATCTTTCAGATTAAACATAAAGTAATTAATGGATGTTCCTTCCTTTTCTTAAAATGGGGATATGACAGCTATTTTAACACGGGTGATTATTTCCGGGTTTTATATTCTATAAAGTTAAGAAAATTTCCCGGGATTTTCAATTAAAACAGCTGGTGAATTAAGGTTGTCTTAGCTTTTTGTAGTTCTCGATGAGTGTAATTCCCGGGTAACCAATTCCGGCGAGTTCGGGATAGTAAGGATAGGTTTCCTCGCGGGTGTAGAAACCAATGACGATCACATGGTAGTAATCATATTGTTTCACAATCTCGACCGGGAGATTGAGCTTCGACATTATTCTTCTCCGGGCTTTCAGGGCCTGTGCCTCCCTGTGGTAGATAGCCACCTGGAGAGCAACGGAAGATTCTGTAAATGCGGGTCTTCTTTCGAGCATCATACCGGAAGGCTTTTGGCCGTAAACAGCAACAGACCGTTCGGGGATCACCGGTACCTTTGCCACGCTAACAGGTTCTCTGACTGCCGGTTCTTCCGGTTCTTCGGGTAAGGGAGTTACTGTTCGTACTGTCCATTCATCCTTCATCGCGAGTTCTCCATATTCCGGATCAAGATTCCTTATTGCTTTAAGTACTATAGGGTCAAGAATCGGCTGATCAGGAGTTTCAAGCCTGTAGTATTTGCCGGTAATGCGGGTCAGGGACTGTTCGGCCCTTTTTGCAGGAGTGAGCGGCTGTTCTCTCCCGGTTATGGTTTCCCTGATCCTGGCTATAGAATCTTCTTTTGTTACCAGAATTCTCTGCTGCTGCATAGCAAGCAGCCTTATTATCCAGAGTTCCTTGAATCCAAGCTTGTTAAGCTTGATGACATTCTCGTCAACCTCAGCCCTGGTCGGCAGATCGAGGATACGAACCCTGTAATAATCGCCTGCTATGGTTATCTGTACATCTTTCCCAAGCTCACGTTCAAGCATCCTCTGGAATTCTTCTGCATACGATTTGCTCCTGAATGCTCCTATCTGGATGGCCCAGCAGTCTTCCGTTATGGTATAGACCTCCTCGGTCAGTTCATGAAGTATAAGGTAGGAAGTGTCGGTCGTTACAACCGGCTTTTCAGGGATCAAGGGTTCTTCGGCGGCAACGGCAACCGTATCTTCGGGTATCCTTGTCAGGAGGAAATCAAGTCCTTCGGCAATGTCACCTTCCGTTCCGCCTTTTATTGTAAAATCCATTTTCCCGGGATCTGACAGCATTCCGAGCCTTCTGAGCTGAGCCGTGTCGATCGTGGCAAAGTATTTTCCGGGAGTGAATCCAAAGTAGCTGAAGTATCCGTCGTCTTCGCTTAAAGTCAGCGCAACGGGATTTGATTTCTCATCGAGGAATTTGACAATAATCCCGCCAAGGCCTCTTGTTCCCTGCTCATCCCGGAGCCTGACATATCCGGTTCCTTCACCGGTTATATTGATTGGTATCTCGACAATTTTCATCACGTTGGGATCGACGGCAACACTGTAACTCGATTTGGGAAGTCTCCAAGAGATGCTCTCAAAGTTGTTGGGATCGACTTCAATAAAACAATTTGTATATGGCTCAAGGCCAATGATACTTATGCTTGTGTCCCGTTCGCTGATCTGTATCCTTCCACTGCCGGTGCGGAGATTCAGACCCCTTGCTCTTGGTTCTCCCTCATCCTTGAGGCCATTTGAGTTCAGATCGAGGAATGGTATCACGATTATCCCGCCTCTTCCCACGTTTGTCCGGTTGTCGGTTTTCAGAAACTTTGTTTTCCTGTCGTTTATGACACTTCCCCGGGCATACTGAATGAGACTGGTCTTGTCACCGTACTGCCTCACGGAGGCCCCTGCCTGTGCAAAGGAGAAGTCGTACCTGAGTCCGGCTTCAGCCAGGGTGATATCGTGCCGGAAGTTGCGTTCAAACGACATGTTGAGGAATCCTTGTTTAAAGACCTTCTTTTCGATCCTGGTCTTTACAGAAAGAACCTCATTGTTGCTGTAACTGTACTGTACCTGAGGCATCACTAAGAATCCAAGCGGGGCATTGAAAGCCAACGTCAGATTAGAGTAGACATACGGCTTTATTTCGTCGACGAACAGGGCATAGCTTGTAAGGTTGGTATTTATCCCGAGCAATGAACCGGTGATTAGCCATTCCGCGGTTGTGTATTTTGATGAAGGAAGAACCATCTGATTGACCGTAAACCTGTTGAATGCTGAAACCTTTCCGAGTTTGAGAGGAACGGTAAGGCTTGCCTTTCTTTCTTCCCTGTAGTTATAGAATATGGCCTTTTGTTCCTTGTCGTACCAGGTATAGTTAATGTCGAGTTGCATATTGGAGGGAAGCCTGTATGATAAGGTACTTGTTGCCCTTACTCCGTGTGCGTATTCGCCGGAGACAAGGATGTTGTTGGTAATTTTCACCGAGGCATTTACAAAAGGCATGAAGGGTTGTGAAGTGACGGATGACAGGTATTCGGCTCCGCCTCCGATAGTGATGTTTCTTGATAGTCCGTAACTGATTCTTGCCCTTGAGAAGCGGCTGGCCATGCTGTCTTCGACAATTCCTGCGCTTGCAGTGTATTCCAGGGTTTTTTCGGGAAGGAAGTTGTAAGGTATGTTTATGTTCTGTTCGCGTGTCCTTTCCTCGCCCCATGGGCCGAAAAACTTAAGTTTCACAATGGTGTTGCCATAGACCAGAGGTACCTGGAAACTGAAGAATCCTGATGCATCTGCTTTGACAAAGTCGACAAGTACATTGTTCACATAAAGCTCTACTGTCCATCCCGGTTCGGTATGGTCGCTGAGAAGATATGTGCCAAATGAACGTCTGTAGGTTGTAGGTGTATTTGTAAGCTGCACTCCTATAACAGGATTGTAAAGTGTTGAAAGGGCACCTGTATGTATCTTTCCGGCAAGTATCTGTCGCAGAGGAGCAAAATCGTTGTTCACGTAGCGCCATAAGTAGCGCTGCTGTTTTTCACTGAATGGAGTTGAACTGTTGTAGTAAAGCGATGCAGTTGCCTCACCGCCGGCTATCATGGCTCCGAGGTCGAGATTCAGCCTTGTGTCTGATTTACCGTCAATTTCCTGTGATGTGTAGGCTCCCCAGTCGGCCATCCCGAACTTGAATGCCGGGTATTTTCTCCCGATTACCGTATCGGCTTTGAACTCTCCCTTCAGCCTGGAAATATTCTTTCGCATCTCTTCCTGTTTCATTTCCCTGATTAGGGGCAGGTCGGAGCGGGCTGTGAGTATCACCGACATCGATCTGAAGCTGAAATTGCAGTCGAGCCCGAATATCTTCCCGAACCATGATGACAACAGGAAAACATTGGTTTCTGTCCTGATTATGTCATTCTGTCCAAGTTCGTATTTTTTATCCAGGTAGGTGATCTGCCGGTTGGGTCTGTCGATAATATATGTTGATTCGGGGGAGGAGAAGAAGCCTTTTATGATATCCATATCGGGTGAAGGCTCGCACTTTATTTTCAGGAAGTTGAAAAGGTTTACCACGGGAAGGTAAAGTTTCTCGTCTTTTATCAGTGCATCCATCTCGAATGCTCCCAGTCCGGGAATCTCGATGTTTACGGCTATCTCATCATATTCAGGGAGCCCCTGGCCCAGCAAACCATTGTTTACAGATGCGAGCAGTAAAAAGACAATGCTGAAAATTACAGGAAGAAAGCGCACAGAAATCCTTCCTGTCAGAAGATTTTCCGTGTATGCTTTCAGTTCATCCATAAAATTGTATTGCCTTTGCTTCTGGAGTTATTATTCTTTTACAATGGTTATATTGAATGTGCCATTATATGTACCCGGCGGATTTGCTACCGGGCTTCCAACAGTGATTGTCCCTCCCACGTACAACGGTATGGGGACGTTAAAATGCACGGTTGACACGAACGTGGGCCCCGGGTTTGTTGGTCCGGTAACAAGTTGAATTGATCCCCCGTTGCTTCCGGAAATGTTAACGGGAGGTCCGTTAAGTATCGATATCACCGTTCCCCTGTGGGCATGGACCTCAAACATGGCAGCGGAATAAGAATATCCCAAACCGAGGGGGATAACATCACCGGTGGCGGAGCGGCTTCCTGAAGGATCAATTATTACGGTTCCGCCGCTTGCTCCGTGATAAAATGCCCCGAAGCTCAGTATCTGTGAGGTTGGGTAAATCCTTATCGGCCGCGGGGGCTGCTCCTGTCCAAAGGTTGTCTGATTCAACGACAGTATTGCTCCTGTGATCATCAGCAGCCTGAGCAGAGTGTTTCTTATGGATTCAATGGAAATAATCATCTGTTCCGGAAATATATCTTTTTGGATCCCTTGTAATTCGAAGAGGTGAATGTGACAATGTAAACCCCTTCCTTTAGTCCGGGATTGAATTCATGGTAGCCGCTATCATAAATCTTTTCAATAAAAACAGTTTGACCTGTCAGGTTCAACACGCTCAGGTGCCCCGGACCAGTTATTTCCGTTTTCACTATCGTCTTGAGGAAACCGTGGGAACTGTAGGCTGTGAAAAGTTCCTCTGCAAGCGGATTTATGACAGAGGTCGAAGTTGAACGAAGGTTCAGGAAGAACCTACCGGAATAATTTCCCGGATCGAGGCGGACCCGGTATTCGCTACCTTCATGCATTTCAATTTCTGTACCCGTTACCTTGTCGTATATGAATATCCTGGTTTCGTTGATTTCTTCCGGCAGGTCCGTAAGAGTGAAAACGATTTCCCCGTCGATCTCTGTTTTCAATCCGAGTGCTATGACCCGCAGGGTGTCGGTTGACTGGGGCAGTGCATTTATTGAAAGCTTTTTCCCGTCGGACCCCACAGAGTAAAGGTTTGGCACAAGATAATCGGTGTTCATCAGCTTGAGTGCATCAAGCATGGGATCAAAACCGCTTCCGGCTTTCTCGTCAAAGTAGATAACGGCAGGATCGGAGGAAAGAGGATCCCCGGCGAATGTTGCTGTCAGCCTCAGGATTCCGGAGGGTGCTTTTCCTTCCGATTTCGCGAGCGACGGCGATAGTGTCGTAAGTCTCACTCTGTTGTCGAGTCCAAGTATGCCTGTCACCGGGTAAGCGCCGTCTGATACATGAATAAAGAAGCCCTGCATTGAAGCTATCACCGGCGAAGCCAGGTCGTCGAGCGATATTCCATTTATGTAAGCGCTGTATGTTCCTCCGAATTCATCGCTTGAACTTGCCCTGAAGAAATAAAGGGCATTATCGATATTGGTTTTTGTCCAGCCGGAGGGTGAATTCCAGTCTATGGGCGAAGGATAAGGATTACCTGCAAGGTTGAAACCTTCAGTATAGGTATTATTGTTATTGGTGAATGTGGCAAACAGGGCTCCGTCGTTTACTATTCCGGTAATATCGGCAGTAAGCTGTGTTCCCGATGAACCGAAATTGGCGGCATACCCCGAGAGGGGATTCAGCGGATCGCCGGGGTTTGTCCAGCTGACCCAACCCGATGTTGTGCTTGCTTCGTTGTAGCTGTACAGAACGGGGAAATCCGAAGTAAGATCGAGTTCGTCGCTTAGCTCGCTTACTGTTGCCGACCGGAATGGAGAGCTGATGTATTTATATCCGAATGCAGATGGAAGGTATCTCTGCATGGTTACGTTACCTGTTACAATTCCTGATCCGGAGCCGTCAATCAGGGCTGTTTCTGAAGCAGTGGAAACCAGGGTCAGGTTGCCCCCGGATGAAAATGAACCACTCTGAACCCTGAGTATTCCTGTAAGGTTGAGAGGACCGCCAAGGCTGACTCCAGCGTAATTATCAATGGTAAGGTTCCTTATTGTATTGTTGAGGAGCATGGATGGATCTATACTTTGCGCGGATATACCGTTCATCACAATGGTTCCGTCTAAGGCATCTATTATCCCTCCTCCGGTCATCGAACCTGTTAACTCCAGGGTGCTTCCGTCTATTACCAGAGTTGCTCCGGGATCAATTACAAGATTGGTCACGATTCCTGTTTCACCGGTATTTATAACAGGATTATTTGCAGAAACGGGGATTGTAATACTGGCATCAGGAGTGGGAACAATTCTGCACGACCAGTTATCGGGAACGCTCCAGTCGGGTCCTGTGGTACCAGTCCATACCTGATCGTTGTTTATGCCTACAACTGCCTGGTCGGCCAGCATCACGCCGCATCCGTATTCATTTGTAACCCATACGTTATATGTAGTTGGAACTAACTGAATAGCAGTAAGAACCACATCACCACCGCCCATACTGCTTACCGGCAGACCTACAGGGCTGTTGTCGGTATTCAGGCGAAGCTGGAAGGTCAGCCCTGCAGCAGCTCCTGATATTACTATACTGGCAGGAGCACCGGCACATGTAATTGGATCGGAAACCGCGTTGTCGTTGGGTGGAAGAGGATTAACTTCAACGGCAAGAGATGAAGAAACTGTTGTTGAACCGGTTTCAGCTACTCTCACTTCTCCGGTTCCTGTTGTTGTCCAGGTGACATTTATAATATTACTGGTCGGGCCGGCTGTATAGCTTCCGCCTGTGACAGTCCAGGAATAGCTGTGTCCGCTTACAAGCGGTGTTGAATAGACCTCGGTTGTCCCGAGACAGACCGGATTTTTCCCTGTAACAGAAGGATTGGGAATGTCCGTTATGGTTACCTGGAATGGAGCCGTGGTTGCACTGCAACCTCCAATAACAACAGTCTCGGAGAGTGTTACTGTTCCAAGCGGTCCTGCTCCCCAAAGAACGATAATGCTGCTTGTACCCTGGCCGCTCTGAATGGTTCCTCCGGTAACACTCCATGCATACGTCGTACCGGGAACCGGCATGGTACTGTAGCTAACCAGCGAATTGGCCGGGGTGGTAGAGAGTCCTGTGATTGACGGCACAGGAGAGGCATGGAGAGTTATATTGGCTGCTGTTTCGAAATCCCTTATTCCGGTGGTTCCGGTGGCATCCCTGATATAGGATACTGTGAATGAATAGATGCCAGGTCCTCCTGAAGCCAGTGCAGGAATTGCGTTTGAAACCACAAGTATGTAGGGGGAGTTGGCAATATTGGAAACAGTTGTTTCATTGGCTCCGTTGATCCTGTACCTGAGGGTCCAGGGTGGTGTTCCCGTCAGGTCGATTGAAATATTTGTTGAAGAACCGTCGTCGCATATTTCTGCAGACCCGCTCGTGATAGTGGCAGTGGGAAGACTTTCCACTCCGATCGTGAACCTGCGGGTTCCTGAAAGGGCAAGCTGTGGATTTGTTTTAATTGTGCCTGAGTACTGGTCTCCTGTTATGCCGCCGTTCCCGCGGTTTATCCACGATAGGTTCCATTCCACAACCCTTAACTTGCTTCTGGAGAGAGCATCTGCCGGAATGATATTGCTGTTGGCATCCCACCTGAGAGTTACATGTCCGGAAGAAGCAGCAGGCCCGGTTATTTCCCAGTATTCGGAATCACTAACCACATCGATCGGTGCTGTTTTGTTTTCAGGATCGAATCCGTCAAGCAGGGGATTGTGATTATGGTACCATGCAGTATAATAACCGGCAGTTGTAACCTCCGACAGTGTCAGTCTGCCATATCTTGCACCTGAAGCGTCTCCTTCCGGGAAAGTGAAGCTGCCTCCTGCAAGCATGTTTTTCTGAAGGGGCCCGCTGACGAATGAGCCGGGACCGCCTCCTGATACAGCAAAGGAGGATGTATTGGAGATCATCAGGATGTTGACATTGTTTGAGCTAATTATCCCCTTTTCAAGTTTGAGCCTGCCGGAGACATTTGTCTTTCCGGAACCGGCAAGGGTAACCCCGGCCACGTTTGACACTGCCAGATCGTAAAACTGGCTGATGGTTGTTCCGCTGGTTATAGTAATCAGCTGGGGAGTGGTGCCGTCTAATATGACTTGTCCTTTCCCTGGTATGAAACCGCCTGTTGACGATGTATTGTTGTCGGTCCAGTTGCCGCCTGCATACAGCTTTCTGTTTGAAACCTCATTGCTGAGAACCGTTGATGCATCTCTTATTGTAAGGTTTCCAAGAACTTTAATATCATCGGCCGGAATAATTTTCCTGCCTGTACCTGAAAGAATAAGATTGCTGAAGGGCTTGTAAATGTTGCCGGGTTTTGACGGGATGACCGCCTGGTTGTTTCCGAACAGTTCGATGGTGCTGTTCTGACTTGAAAGGAACTCATCATAATCACCTCCGGGAATCACAAAAATCCCGCCGGCTGTTGATGATACCCTGAGAAGGCCGTCCCCGCTTATTTTCCCGAGGCTGTGGTAAAGTGTGGTTCCTATATCGAGTACCCCAAGAATAGCTATTGAACAAGTTGAAGCCGAATTGCTGTTAACAGTAACCGTATGCGAAGCATTGATAACCACCGGATTGCCATCGGGATCGCAGTTGCATGAGGGGCCGCCGTCTGTGGTCGACCAGGTATTGTCGCCGAACCAGTTGCCTGATTTTATACTGTATAGCACAGGCTTGGTGCTAAAGTTCAGAGAACTTCCTGCTGTGTACTCACCGTCAATGAAATCACGGTCGGATAATGTTATCTGATGAGTTGCCGGATTAACTGATGATTCGTTTATCCCTCCGTCAGGAATCCATATACCGTTCAAAAAGCGCCCTGTTACATAACTTGATTCAGTTCCGTTAACGTCTTCTTCGAGGTAACTGTAGCTATGGGTTACATTAAAAGTTCCTGAGAACCCGTCTGAGATCACATTCCAGTAATAATCAAGTTCATCGCCTTGTGGAAGTGCAGCCAGTGGGTGGTGATAGTTGACAGGCACAACGGTAATTGAGGAATTGATATTGCTGTTCGCGGCAAAGACAAAGCTTGCAGGGGTATATTTTCCTGCGACACCGACCGGGAATGAAAATCCCGCAGCTCCTGAAGGAAATATTTTTCTAAGGCCTGCATCTGAAATTACTCCGTTCAGGATAATCATATTGTTTTTATCGGGGATCCCTGCAATTGAAGAGTTCTCTCCCAGGGTAAGCAGATAATCATCGATGTAGAGCGATCCCATTGAAAAAGTCAGGATGCCGTTTATGGTGGCATTGTCGACCAGGTTTATTCCTGTGGTATTGTTGAGTGTAATGTTCCCGAAACAGCCTTTCCCATTGCCAGAGATGACCTGAGTATAAGATCCTTCCAGGATGATTCCGCCTCCGGCTGCAGAACTTGTGTGAACGGCACTGTTTTGCAGGTTGCCTGTCAGGGATATGGTGTTTCCACCGTCCTCAAAGGTTCCGGAAAGCAGGCTCATGTTCCCGTTGACCCTTATGTTACTTCCGGTCGTGAGGGCAAGAGTTCCGGATGATGAGATAGTGAGGTTAGCAAAATTGGTTAGGTTTGAACCGCTTCCTGTAATGGAGCGCGATCCGGTACCATTAAAGCTTGTTACCTGGTTTGAAGTACCGGGCTGATAACCTCCCGTGGTCAGTCCCTGACCGGAAGTGCTATTACTGTTTACCAGGCTGCCTCCGATAGTGATATTAAGCCCGTTGGCCCTGAATACGCTATTGCCGTTGATCACAAGGTTATTTTTGATTGTCAGCGGATAAATTCTCAGGTCAACTGTCTTGCTGTTAGTGGTTGCATCAATTACCACATTGTAAAGAGGCACCGAACTGACTGCATTGAAGGCGATGCCGGAAGGCGTTTCCGTGGAGCCGAATATAATTGTTCCTCCGGTTACCGTGCTTGAATCAGGGGCAAGATAAAGGTCGATATACGATGGATTGTCGAAGGATTCCGAAATTATCAGGCGACCGCCGCTCATATTGAATTTACTGCCGGTGTTCAGTATCTCAAACATCGATCTGACATTGCTTGCGTTTCTTCCTGCAATGGTTACCGTACTTGATTCATTTGACTGGGTATAGCTGAGCGATCCCGTGTTAATTGTTGTGACCCTTCGGATCTGGCCGTTGACGAAAAGATTTCCTCCTGCCACTATGATCTCGGGCGTGCCTCCCGACGAGTATTCTATATCATTGTTAAGGTTTGTGCCGGGTGTTCCGACATTAATATTTCCCGAGAGAATCTCAAGTCTTCCGTCGAGGATCAGGTCGGTTGCATTTGTAGCGCTTGCGCCTCCTATGTTGATTGTACCTCCGTTGGCAGAGAGGCAGCCTGACGTGGGAATGGTAAAGCTTCCTGCATTGGTCAGGTTAAGCACCAAAGGACTTGTCAGCCTGAAAGTACCGTTTGTAAGATTCAGAGCTGTTGCAAGTGAGGTATTAAGGGAAAGGGCTGAGGATTTTACTTCAAGGATCGCATTTCTCGAGGATCCTTTATTGACTTCAATAGTGTTGAAATCGGTCACCGTACCTGTCCCGTTTATTTCCCGGTTTGCCGGTCCGGAAAAGATCACATTGCACACCCGTCCGGTTCCTGTATTCATATCGAAAGTCCCGTTGTTTGTCAGGTTTCCGTGAATCGTAAGCATATTGGCTGCCGTACCTGAGGTGTTAACGTCGAAAACAGCGCCGTTGTCGATGGTAATGTTTCCGTATACGATAATGTTCTGGGCAGTATTGTTGCCATTCATGTATCTGAGGGTGCCGCTTGTGACTTTAAGCGAGGAGTCAATTTCAACAGTCCGTGTTGAAGCCAGAACATTAAGCTGGCTTATACCTGCTCCGGATATTGTAAGGTCATCATATATATGCAGGTCGTTATTGGGTAGTATGATGTTTTTTGAGGATGCGGGCGAAAGAGTGAGATTATTGTATCCGGTAATGTTTATTGTATTTGCTCCCGATACATAGGTCGAAGGCAGTGTGAAACTAGTCTGGCCGATAGTTCCGGTGCTGTAGTATTCTACAATACCACCTCCGCCGGCAAGGAAGTTGCCGAAGTCTCCTCCGGGGAAAACTGCAGTGGCAGAGGAAGATGAAATCATCAGTCGGCCTGTACCCGAAACCCTGGTATCAGGGATAGCCCCGAAATTATGCCCCGTGGTGGTTTGCAGGTCAAGTGTCGATCCGCTGTTTATCTGAAGTCCTCCCACCACTATATTGTTAAGCGTTACTGGTACGGTGACGGTATGATTAATGCTTCCATCACCAATTACCACAGGATTTCCGCTTCCTGGTAACGACCCGTCGACTGCTCCTCCAACACCGGCAGAGCTCCATGTGGAAGGATCATTCCAGTTCCCGTCCTGTCTGCTGTAGTACACCTTGATGTTTTGAAAGGCAGACGGTTCTCCGGCGGTGTAGTCACCGTCAACATGGTTTATGCTGCCAAACAGGATTGTGTTTGAAGCATCCACAACCTTTGAGTTGTCGTTGATCGGGAACCAGCTGTATGGCCTGTATGCCGAAGGGATATAAAGGTTTTCTGACCCTGTCAGATCGGAAGTGACATACTGAAAGGTATATGATACCGATCCCGGCTGGATTCCGGAGAAACCATTTCCATTAACTGTCCAGTAATAGCTGAGAACATTGTTTCCCGTTACAAGAGGGTGCCTTTGTGTCACCGGCCTGATTGTCACCGACCCCCATTGAGCAGGTGCCGATGAGAACTGTATAGTAGCCGGAGTATAATCGGAAGCTGTTCCGATGGGATACAGGAAAGTCGTTAGCCCCGAAAATGTCCTTGTGACACCTCCGTCGCTTTGGTTTCCAGAGAGCCTGATCATCTTTGAGGCGGAGAAAACGGCAGTTGTCCCTGAGAGGGCATCATAAACATTGCTGTTTGGGCCAAGCGACAGGTTGTAGCTAAAAATATCGAGAATTCCCCGTGCAAGGCGCAGATTTCCTGTTAGCGACTGGCTGGCTGTGAGCAATGTGCTTCCCGATGTTTTGTTGATTGTAAGGTTGCCGAAAGTGCCCTTTCCCGATCCGCCTATTGACTGGTCGGTCGTTCCGTTGAGTATTACAGCTCCGCCGGCCTGACTTGTGTGGGTTCCCGAGTTGCATATATTTCCGGCGACGGTTATTGTGTGTCCGATGTCGTTCAGGGTCGAACCCGTCGCTATCGACAGTTCTCCTCTCAGGATGAGATTATTTGAATAGATATCGGTGTTTGAACTGTCGGCTATTGTGAGGTTGTAAAGACCTGTGCCGTTGTGAATGGTTCCGGCATTGTCGAAACGTTGCCCGCCGGAGCCGTTGAATGTTGTTGTGTTATTTCCGGTTTCGTATTCCGCCGAACTGTTAATGGTCAGGTTGTGGCCTATTGAAATATCAGCGGCATTGGCATTAAAAACAGCATAGTTCAGGATATTCAGGTCGTTGCGTATCTCGAGTGGCCTTACGGGACTGGCAGGAATTGCCGGACTCAAGTTTCCCGAATAAGCCTGTATCTGTCCCCTGTATGTTGAGGAAGTACTTGTGAAGTTCAGGTTCCAGAGGGGGATTGTGGTGTTTAAATATGCATTGCGGTTCGAAGGTATTGTTATGTTCACGGTACCTCCTGTAACTGAAGCATTGTTGGGGTTCATGCCCAGTAATAAGCTGAAGTTGTTTGCTGAACCGCTGACAGTTGTCGGAGACAGGATGTTGATTGTTCCCCCGCTCATCCTGAAGACGTTGTCGGGGTAGGGAAGCGAAAAGGATGCATAGATGCCAAGGCCGCTTATGTTAAGTGTGTTGCCTTCAATATTAAGGGTTCCTCCCGACATTGTGAAGGCTCCCCTGTGAGCGCCCGAAATATAGGATGTCCTGATACAGTCGGTTGTTACCGTTCCCGATTCTATTATAAGTTCGCTCTGGTCGCGCATCACTATACCCTGTCCTCCATTGGCATTCAAGGTTCCCATTCCGGAAACCCGCAGGTTACCGTACACAACAATAGAGTTGTATGATCCTGATACGCTTGTGAAGGTCACCTCAGCTCCGTCGAGCCAGAGCTGGGCATCGAGATCAATATTGTAAACATTATTGTTGGCAAGACTTGGGATGATAATATTTGGTCCTAATCGTACAGTTCCGGCGAGAAGTCCGAGTGCGTTTGCATTTTCAATCGAAGGAGGTGAATTTGAAGGAGGGCTCGATTGCATGTTGGTAACCCCGAACAGCCTGAAATTTGTATTGTTGTTGGCATCAATATTCAGGATGTAAGTCTGATCGATGCCCTTGTCGATCTCTATCCTGTAAAAATCGCTCTGTCCGTTGCATACAAGGTTTTGGTGGGCGTTGGGATTGTTGAATACCAGGTCAGAGCGTCCGTTTCCCGGAGCTGTTGTGTAATTCGGGCTTGTCTGGTTTGTCAGCCTTACGGTTCCTTCATTTGTAAAATCGCCCCTGACGGTTATCCTGTGGTAGCCATTTCCTGTACCTATTGACATCCTTCCTGCTGAGGCAATGATTACATCTCCGGCAATATCGAGGTTGCGGCTGGTATTAAGTGTATTATTTATCTGGAAGTACCCGCTGTTGACTGAAAGATCGCCGTTGATGGTCATGTTGCCGGCCAGTGTAGCAATGATACCATCCGACGACAGGTTAATGATAAGATTATTGTATTCTTGTTGTGAGAAGACAAAGTTGGAGGTATTGTAGTACTCGACAGATCCGCCGTTTTCCGAAACAAAGTCACTCCAGTCTCCGGAAGGAAAAGCATCTGTCCGGAGACGAAGCAACCCCTTCCCCCGGATAACTGTAAACGACTGATTGGTAAAAGTGCCAAGGTCGAGTGTAGCTCCCTCGTTTATTGCCAGTGAAAGTACGTTTTCACCGTTTGCTGTGGCTGTAACGGTTCTTCCGTTCAGGATTACCACGCGGTCGGTTTCAGCGGGTACCTTCGGGTTGACCGATAATGTTCCCGACGGATCTGTAGTCCATGTTACCGGGTCATTCCATGGTCCGGACTGGTAAGAATAGTAAGTGCCATAAATCAATTCCTCCTTTGCTGTCCATTGGCCGTCAATTACATCTGTCCCGGTAACCGTCATTGGATTTGCACCAGCTGAGCTTATGATATCCGGTTGTATCCAGCTTCCGCCGGTATAGATCATCGGAACATATTTGGTCTGGTCACCTCCCGTGCCGACTTCGCCCGGATTTGCGTAGCTGATACTGAGGTTTGAGCTTACTATGCTCAGACCTGTTGATGAAACGAGCCAGTGTTTTGCAAGGTCGGTGGTGGCGGCTGCCGGTGGGCCTGGTGCTGTTGATGCCACTGCTCTCACCGCAATAGTTGCAGTACCTGCGACTGTTGCAGTTAAGGAGGTGATCTCGAAAGGAGTATAGTAAGTTCCGGTTCCCGTGGGGAATACTGCAACAAAATCGGAAGCAGAATCACCTTCCCTGATTATGCTTCCGGTTCCGTCGCATATTATCATGTGATTGCTGTCGAACACGGTTGACGAAACAATTGAAGCTCCGTCAGCAATAATAAGGTTATTATTGCCTGATCCAAGACTCAGGTTTCCGCCTGACAGAAGCAGGGTTCCGGTGACTGTAGAAGTTCCCGCTAGGGTTTTTATACCTGAACCTGATAAAGTAAGGTTTCCATATGTTTCCTGGAGGACATTCTGTGCTCCTGAGAAGCCGTAGTTTACGGTTGAGTTGGAGGCAAAAGACTCAATGCCTCCAAAGATTGTCAGGGAGTTGACGTTGTGGTTTAGTATGCCCCCTGAATTTATTTGCAGAGTTGAGCTTGAGCCTATTGTAACAGGGTAGGATTCCGTAAGAATACCGCCGTTGCTGATTTCCACCTTGCTGTTTGTTCCTGACACAGTCCAGCCTGAACTGGTGGTTGTCATGGTATGCCCTGACTGGATGATGAAAGCCTGATTGTTAGCTGTAAAGCTGGCAGGAGTGGAGCCTCCTCCGGAGGGATTTGAGTTCCAGTTTGACAGAACGGAAGGGTTTCCCGATGTCTGGGAATAATATGGTAATGCCCAGGAAATCACTACAAGTCCGTTTGCACCGGATCCCCCATATCTGTCTGTATTATTATTGGTACAGGCACCACTTCCGCCTCCCCCGTAGGCATTCCCATTGTTGCCGTTGTTGCTGTTTCTTACTCCGGCTCCTCCATCACCGCCGTTTTCATCTGTTCCGGCACCCGCTGTGCTACCTGAGGCCGAACCTCCATCGCCGTTACTGCCTGCTCCTCCTCCTCCTCCTCCTGAAAATGTGTATCCACCATTGGCGCCATTGCCTCCCTGATAGACAACATCTCCTGTAGATCCTGCAATTGATCCGCCTGCCCCTCCTGCACTTGAATTATTAGTGCCGCCTTCACCACCTTCAGCCACAACCGTGTTATTATTGAATGAGGAGTTACCTCCTCTGCTGTTTGCAGCCCCCCCTGTACCTACCACAACGCTGTACGTGCTCCCGGGGGTTACAGCTATTATGCTGCGGGCATAGGCTCCGCCGCCGCCCCCACCTCCGCGTCGTCTTGAGCTGGTAATGGTACTGCCTCCCCCGCCGGCTCCCCATGCTTCCACAACAATTGAAGATACACCGGCAGGTACCGTAAATGTTCCGCTTGAATTGAAAGTCTGGGTCTGGGCAAAGGAATCCTGAACAGCAGAGATCAAAGCCGCTGCTACAAAAAATGATTTAATGATCAGGCACGGCTTTTTCATTCTGTAAGCAATAAAAACCCGGTAATAGTTACCGGGATAATTCTTCTATCTTTGAATAGCCAGTTCAGCCTCTGCCAGCCTGGCCGGTTTGACATCCGATGAAGCAGAGTATATTACACGCAGTGTTCCTTTTGAATAATCCACGCCGTGCTGATTATCAAGGTCCATCTGAAACTTTCTGATACTGTTAGGGGTATAAACCGCCACCCCGTTGGCTATTCCGACACTTGTAACTGTGCCCTTGTCCGAAATATGATCAACTGAAATATCACCGTAAACCGACATGTTGCCTGTTCTGTTAAAGACAAAGCTCAGTCTTGGCTGGTTATTATTTCCCATTGTAAGGGCAAGGTCAGAAAGGCTTACGCTGGCTGAAGTTTCACCATTGCGTATTATAACGGGAATGGTAATCCCGAAAATAGGAGTGAGTCTGACTGAAAAGGTTGAAGTGTCGGCCGGTGTTTCCGGTTCTCCCAGCGCCTGTTTTTTTGGTACAGCCCTGAAGTAGAAATGTGACCTGTATTCCCCGGTCTGAAGTTCGCTTGTTCTGTACAGCTGAACCTTAACAACCTGGGCTTCATTTGGTCCCAGGGTTACGCTTCTTGGGAAAAAACGAACAAACCGGTCAGCAAACATCTGGCCCGGATCAGGTTCGGTTATGGTCTCAAAACCTCCATTTTCAAGCATTCTGATCTGTACCAGTGAAATAGCATAGCTTGCAGAGTCATTTCCCGTGTTTGCAAGGTTTATATCGACAGTTCTTTTGTTTCCCTCAAAAACAATTCGCCGGGGTGTGATCATCAGGTCGCCCTGGGCTGAAGCAGGATATGCATACATCAAAGCAAGAGCTGCCGTGATGAATATCACAGCAGACTTCAACCCATGCAATAATCCGGAAGGGTCAGTGGTTTTTTTTCTGTATCTGTTCATGGGGCGGGTCATATTAGTGATCTTGTCAGTTGAAGTCGAATGTTATTATATAGGTACCTGTATAAACACCCGCGGGATTATCGTGGATGGTTCCGACCTTGAGAGTTGCGCCTACATTTACCATCTGGATTCCGTTCTGCAGTCGTCCGTTCCCGGGTCCGGGCAATGGCCAGGAATTCCATTCTTCAATCAGCATCGATTTCTCGCTTGAGGTATGTCTGAGTAAGACCGGATCGGTTGGAAGGCTTATGGAATAAGAAGCATCTTCATCACCAGTTACGGCAAAGCTTGCGGCATTATGGCTTCCAACTCCGATTACAATGCTTCCCTGCACCGAAACCGTGCCCTGGGGGCTCAGGACAATCCTGCCTCCCTGGGGACCCGGCGAAAATCTTCCGAAATTCATCCTGGTAATCTCATTGGCCGAGAAAACCGGAATTATTTCAGCATACACATGCCCGGTAGCGCCTATTGGCAGCGTTCCCTGAGCATGTGTATGGCTGAGATTAAATAAAACAAGGAATCCCAGGCTTAAGAATATTTTAAGCTTTGCTGTCACAATCCAGTCCGGTAGAAGGGATTATTCGACTCCTAGTTATAATTCACCGATACTGAGAACGTGCCGGTATAAGTGCCTGAAGGCTGGTTAGCTCCCACGTTCAGCGTAGCCCCGATCCTGAGTACTGTCGCAGCTCCGGTAAGGGTTACGGGATTAGCATCATCCGGATCGCTCACGAAATTATCTACAACCATGTTGTCGGATGCCGCATTGGTAATGGTTGTTGATGCCGGAAGAGTAATGGTGACGGTTCTGCCCGATTCACCTTCAACATCGAAAGTTGCAGCCGAATGTACGGGAGTAAGTGATGAAAGGGTAACACCTCCAAGGGAGGATCTGTCGCCGTTTGTTGCTATTGAAACCGTACCTGCCGTTGCACTTCTCATTATGGTTCCGAAATGAAGGCCTGCGGTGTTAGTAATCGAAAGCGGAGCAATAATCACAGCAGCAGCATTTGAAGAGGCTGTAGCTGTCTGAGCCTGTACCGTACCTGCAAATGCAAACATTACAACTGCAATTGCCAGGAATTTAATGATCTGTTTCATTTTCTTGTTTGGTTAGTTAATAATTTAATTAAACTGACTTATTATCAAATCGTAAACACCGGCTGGGTTTAAAGCTGTAGGTATAGCATAAAACCGCAACCGGAATAAGGTTATATTCAGAATCTAAAATTAGTAAGCGTGCCATTTCCCAAAAACCGCATCGATGCAATTATTTAACATGCGGGTGAAGTTATTAACAAAAAAAGCCCCGTGATATTGTATAACGGGGCTTTGAAACAATTATTTTTCATTATTATAGATTGAATGTATAGCAATACTTGAGCATGACGGCCCTGGAATTGTAAACCGGAAGGACAGGCATCTCCCTGTACAGATCGGTATTCCGGTCTTCATTGAACACCAGGTAAAGATCATTTCCTTCCCTTGGATTGTACCTGATTCTCAGATTCGTTATAACAATGTTATAATCAGTGTTATACTGTACAAATGCATTCACTGAGAGTTTGGTATCGAACATGTACAGGGCCTTTATTCCTATAATATGATTTGTCATTGAAAGATCTCTTTTCTTTACAAGCACGCGGTCGAAGTTGTAGGTTCCGCCCAGTTCGAAATGCCTGGAGATGTTCCATGTGGGCTGAAAGCGCATAGAAAGCCTGTTTCCGTCGTAGTACTGACCTGCCTCTGTCAGGAAAAGCAGGTAGAAGGGCTTTGACATCGGTGTTGAGAGGTTGCCTCTGAAGCTGAAAGCTTCATACAGTCCGGGGCTGATATACAGTCTGTCGGCACTGATCTCGAGGGAGTCCCTGAGCCTGTCTTTATTGTAAACAAGTTCCAGGTTCGCTATCCACTGGCTTTTAGTCTGGAACTTCCAGCCGGTAAAGTTGGTCAGGTTCATGAAAGTGCCGTCGTCGATATAGGTTCTGTACATGACCCGCGTCTCAGGTCCATGCGAATATATCCACGATTTCTCAGGGGATATCCATCCGTAGCTCAGTCCTCCCCTGATGATAGTGTAATCGTTCATCATCTCAAAACCTATTCCGGGGTTGAAATGGGTTCCCGACTGTGTATAGCCCATATTGTATGCAAGTCCTCTTCGTGATCTTCTTTCCCATGTAGCCATCAGCAGGGAGGGTTCTTTCAGGGAATTGTTTTTCACATCATTTTCGAAAGTCTGTGACCATCTGAATTCAAAGTAATCGTTTCCGAATACCTTGAATATACCGTCAAGTCCGTATGCAAGGTTGTATGAACCGTCGGTTCCAAGGCGACTTGTAGTCATTGCTCCCACGTATGTGTTTTCATTCAGTATCTGGCGTCGGAAACGCACGACTCCGAAATTTTCCGAGGGGACCATTGTAACTGATGATCCGTCGGGTGTTTTCATGCAAAGGGGAGCCGTCTGCATGTCGAGAAAACCCACATCCCATTTGTTCATCCTGCCGGTTATCCTCGCGCCGCCGTAAATCCTTACTGTCTGGGCTTCCTCATCGTCCCGTGAGTCATCATAATTATTGAGCAGGCCAATTCTTCTGCTGTAAAACAGGTTGCTGTTGCCGCCCATCGAGAAATCGAAAACACTTGCACGCTCAAGGAAGAAAGTTCTTTTCTCGGGGAAATACATTGAGAACCTGCTAAGGTTAATCTGCTGGTCGTCAACCTCCACCTGAGCGAAATCGGTATTTACGGTAACATCCATCACGAGTGTTTTCGTAATGCCGTATTTTATGCCCAGACCGGCTTCCAGGCCGGGCTTGCCTGATTTCAGGTAAGAGCTTCTGTCGTCGTTAAGATTGTGGGTACTTTCAAATCCTGTCAGCGCGTAAGGGGCAACATACAGTGGTTTGTCGGGAGTGATGTCGTGAAATACGATCTCCTGTGCCTGGGAAGGTTTCAAAACAGATATTTCGCCCCAGTTTGGAGGTATTGCCGGAAACACATTAACCTCGTTTTTTGCCGGTATCCATCTTTCGATGGTAAGTCCCATTTTCACCTCTCCGTTGATCTCCTGGAAACGGAGGCTTGACAAGGGTATCCTGATCTCCGCCGACCAACCTTTCGAATCCTTTTTAGTCACTACATCCCAGAAGGTGTTCCAACTCGGGTTCATGGCTTCCTGGTCGGGACGCGGGGGAATGGCATCTTTCTGGATACCTGCATCAAATCTCAGGCCGTCGGGTGTTGTGAAAAACGCCAGGGAATTTTCCTTGTCATTGTAGGTATCGAGGAATATGCCGAGTCGGTCGGATCCTTTACCCAGATAATCCCGTTTGAAGCTTACCGACCGCATCATCGACGGATCGTCATAGTACAGCCATGCACCTATATAAAGGAATTTGTTGTCATAAACTATCCTGATATCGGATTTTTCCGTGGGTTCTTTTCCGAAGACAGGTGAATGCATTATCATTTGGAAGGGAGCGGCATCTTTCCAGAAATCCTCGTCGGGAACTCCGTTGAAATCAAGCTGAGAGGAAATACGCTTAATTATGACCGGGATTTTTCTGCTGTCCGGCTGGCCGTTTTGTCCTGTTACAGGGAACAGGAACAGAACCAGCGAAAAAACAGTAAAAAAAAGCCTGTGATTCATGATCAGGTGGTCAGGGGGTAGACAAAAATACACTTTTGTCGCCGGCCGGGAAGGATTTAAAAACCTAATAATTGTTAAAAAAGCAGGGATGTCAATATTCCAGTATCTGACCGTCGGCAAGCAACTGTTTGCTTAACTCCTCATATGTAATGTCATGAATGCTTTTCCCGCTCTTTATTGCCAGTGATGCCATTGTTGCAGCGCTTTGTCCGAGTATCATAAAAACCGGTTCCATCCTGATGGATCCGAAGGCAATGTGTGAACATGAAATGCAGACAGGCACCAGCAGGTTGCTGCACTGCTCTTCAAAGGGCATCAGGGATCCCATGCTTATCTGGTATGGTCTTGGGGTCCGAACTCCTATGTCACCTTCATTCTGGACATAACCTTCAGGTGTTACGTATCTCTGTACATTGTGGGAATCCATAGTATATGAACCCATGCCTACGGGTTCCGGGACAGGTCTCAGGCAAAGGACATCATTTTCGGTCATTACATATTTACCAATCATCCTTCTTGCCTCCCTGACATAGATATTGTAGGGCCAGTATCCGTTATCGGCGAATTCGTCACGTGAAAAGCCCCATGTGTTCATCGTGTCCCTCACCCATTGGGGAAGGCGTTTGTCGGTGCAGGTGAAATACAACAGTCCCTTCTGATAATTGATATGCTCCGCGAGTATTTCTTTTCTTTTTTCGTATGAGGCTTCGGGATATTCCCAGCTCATACCTATGTTATCGTAACTGAACGGTCCGTGGTTATTGACATCGGTCTTGTGGTTCGGTATTGCATCATATTTTGCAAAGAACTCATCCCACCTTGATTCTGCCAGCCTGACAAGCAGCTCATACTGGGTACTGTCGTATGCTTCGGGCTTTGTTATCGGCACTTTGTTTTCAGGATGCTGAGTCAGGCAGAGCCTGTAGCAGTAAGCCTGTACCTTATTGTCGCCGGTTCCGTTTTCACCGGGAGTTTCGTCTGATATACGGGGAAGGAGTCCGCTGGAAGGATCCCCGGGGATCTTGTAGGGGTCGATCTTATCCTTGAAATAGTGCCCGTGGTGAAAGACACCTTTCTGAACTCCGTTCCAGCTTTCACCGTAAAGGCTGTTGTCTTCCCTGCCCACAGTGTAGTTTACTCCCGCGGAGGCCATCAGGTCGCCTTCATAGCTTGCATCAATGAAAACCTTTCCCCTGAATGTAAGTCCGCTGAGGGTCCGGATGGATGTAATCCTTCCGTTTTTCTTGCTGACGCCAGTTTCCCTGTCGAGCCATTCATCACGGTAAACGGGTATGTTGTTGCTTTTTATCAGGGTTTCGAATGATTCTTCCGCCACGTGGGGCTCGAAGATCCACATGGTACGCTTTTCACCGTCGATGGCAGGATTGCCCTGGCCGCGGTTCCCGTATTCCGACCGTTTCTGCCAGTTCCATGATTCGGGCTTGTCGTAATGCTGGTAGATCAGCTGGTAGAATTCCCTGGCAAGTCCTCCGATAACTTCCTTGTTTCCGGTATCGGTAAAACCAAGTCCTGATGAGCTCATTCCCCCCAGATGGATGTCGGGAGACACAATAATCACTTCAAGTCCCATCCTGTGTGCCTGAACTGCCGCGGTGACCGCGGCTGAAGTTCCCCCGTATACTATCAGGTCGGCTTCGAAGACCTGATTTCCCCTGTTGCGATTGCAGTTAAAACCCGGCAATGCCAGGATAACAGAGATAAGCAATAATAGTGTTTTTTTCATGCTGTGAGTTTAGAATTCTATTCTGTTGGTACCCGGTCTTAGTTGCAGGATTCCGTCCTTTGGCCTGACCCTGGAGGAGTTAAGGACAACCGTTTGATATTGTGAAGTGTCAATCACGAAATCGCAGTCCATATTCGCCGGAATTGTTATGATGAACAAACCAGACTCCTTATCCTTTCGGAATTCGGCAACAATATTGCCCCTTATGGTAGGGACGCTGATATGACTGTATGACAGCCGGCTCAGCTGCGGTCTTATCGTGGCTTTGGAATAACCGGGAAGGGCGGGGCTGATACCCCAGAGGAAACCCGGAATGATGTTTGCCGGAGCAGCTCCCCAGGCGTGGTTCCAGTCGGAGTTGGGTTTGTACTTCATATCCCAGGCTTCCATGGTCATGGTGGAACCCGATTTTATCATGTTCCACCAGCTCCTGTCGTGAGTGGCTGTCAGCAGGCTGAGAGCATAATCGGCTTCGCCCGCCCTGAAAAGACCTTCAAGGAGGAACTGAGCTCCGTAAACACTGCAGGCCATTCCGCGCGATTTGATAAAAGCGATGACGGAAGAAAGATGTTCCGGCGGCACAAGGTCAAAGGCAAGGGCCATCATGTTTGCATGAAGAGATGAGTGCTCCGAGAATTCACCGTCGAGATAGACTCCCCTCTTTTTGTCAAACAACTTCTCGTTGATGACTTTTTTAACCTTGACAGCCTGGCCGGCATAGATTGCCGAATCGACGGGATTGCCAAGGTGGCCCGCTAATTCCGACATAAGCACAAGGTTTCTGTAATAAAATGCATTTACAACAGTGTTGATCTCCCTCATGTCGTAGCCGTCCCTTTCCCCTTCGGCTGTTGCAAGTTTCCATCCCGTGTCCTTCTGCGCCGGGGGCCAATCAACAATATCCCTTATTCTCTCCTTCACGTTTGAAAAGCCCAGACTTGCCATTATTTCATCGTTTACGGCCGATGAGCTTATCAGTCCGTCGGGTCGTGCCAGTGCGGAAAGTGTTTTGTACTGCAGTTCCCTGTAATACCTTGCCATTGATTCGGAATTGCCGGTATGCATGAAATCGTTGTGAAACATAAGAACCGTCTGCAGGATCCATTCAGTCGGCCACGTAGGGTGATGGATGAAATATTCATTTGTTCGCCTTCCCATCGAATATTCCCTGTCGGTGTAATAGTGCCCGAGCTGGTTGATGTAGGCATCGGCCTCATAGGGAATACGCTCGCGGTCGCCGTCGATATAGATGCCCGTAAAGGAAGTTGCCTTGATAGTGTATTTTGAGATGTCCCAGATCCTGTTCAGTATAGTATCGGAGCTGATAAAGGAGCTGCTGCTGTCGTCGAAATAATGCCAGAGAGCTTTCTGGATTATTTTATCCGGTTCATTTTCAAGCTTCTCTATTTCACAATACCTGAAAGGGCTGACCACTCCGAAAGAATCCGGCAGATGAATTGCTGCAGGTCCGGTATTCCTTTCATCGGGAGCTATCTCTGCAACATATCTTGTTTTGCCCGGTTCAACCGGCAAGGCAACACTGTAATAGCGTATTGTGCCTCCCGGCTGGCGGTCGATGCGGTTTTTCGCGCTGAGCTTTTCCCCAATATGAATAAGCAGTGTATCTTTCCTGACAGGTTTCAATTCGAGTACCAGTTTCCCGAAGGCAGCTTTCCCGAAGTCAACAAACCATGAATCATTTCCGGTTCTGGTAACCGTCTCCGGCCTGATCTCCGTTTCGACCAGGCTGTTTGCCGTGGTACAGTAGTCGTTGAATGTTCCTGTCCTGAACGATTGAACAGCCGACCACGGGGAAGGATTCGACCGCTTGTCCCATATCCTTACCTTCCAGTGGCATAATGAATTGGCGGGAAGGGCCGCGCCTGAATATTCAACTTCGGTCGATTGTGAGCCTGTGGTTTTCAATCCGTTCCAGAGGTCTCCGATATTTCTCTCCAGCAGTTCTTCCGAAGAGCTGACAAGGATCTGGTAAGCTGTCTGTTTTCCCGCGACATCAGGAACTATCCAGCTAAACTCGGGTTTTGGATCGCGAATCAAAACATTTTGAGGCTCCCTGATGAACTCGACCATGAGTCCTGTCGGAGATGAGCCTGAAGGTTTCCGGGGTCCGGGGAGGAAAATGGAAAGAATGATCAGTAGGATGAAAGTCTTCATTAAAAATCCGGTTTCGTATCAGATCAAAGGTAACATCCTCAGCCGGGTTTTCAAAATCCTTGTTACCGGGATATTTGCGCCGGCTTTCTTCAGTTAAGAAACCTGTTAACAGGTGGCAGTTGAGACCATTACAGCCCCGGTTCAAATTATTAATATATTTTCATAAGTTAATATAAGTGGGATTTAATAAATGATTATCTTTCAGTCCTGAAAACATCTACCCGTGAAACTCACATGTATCAAATACACAGGCAGGTATGTTGATAATTTTCCAGTTATACCGGTTCCCCCACCTGAGCGGTACAGGCATCAGACCATAAACATTAAAAACACATTATGATGAAAGCAAGGAAAAGCCTTCCGGTTGTTGCCCTTCTCGCGGGTTCATTGTTCTTTGTTGTCGTGCTCCTGACAGCTTTCAGCCGTCTTGTTCCCCAGGAAAGCCTGAAAAGCAAATACGCCTACAAGGACTTTGAATCAGCCAAGAAATGCCGTTCCTGTCACCCCGGCATATATGAGCAATGGTCGCAGTCGCTTATGTCGCAGGCCTACACCCATCACTGGGATGAAATTGAGTATTTCGATCTGGCGGTAAAGCATTCCGAAGCAGATCCCGGCATGAAGGATGCTGTTGATGGCTGCAACGGGTGTCATACACCCCTTGGCTGGATGAGTGAGAAGAAATTCCCGCCTCCCCGTCCCTCAGAAAATACCATGGCAAATGAATCGGTTTCATGTGAAGTGTGTCATCTGGTTCAATCGGCCCAGACTGAACCTGCATATAACTTCAGCTACCTGATAAAACCGGGAATGACAAAATATGCAGTGAGGAAGCCCGCTGTTGAATCGCCTGCTCACAAAATCGTCACCAATGATTTCTATACAACGACAGAGTTCTGCGGCAACTGTCATAACGAAATGAGTCCTTTCGGGATATGGGTTAAAAGCACTCAGCTGGAGTGGAAGGAAGGCCCTTATGCAAAGGAAGGAGTCAGGTGCCATGACTGTCATATGCCCAAAGGAGGACCTTATCTGAATGCCCTGATGACCAAACCTTATGATGATGCAAGGCTTCATCTTTTCCACGGAGGTCACGATCCGGGAAAAGTAAGGGGAACCATTGAACTCAGGATAGAGCCGGATATCCGGGATGCCGAACCGGGCGAGACAATAGTTTTTACAGTGGCTCTGTTCAACCAGAAAACCGGGCATAAATTCCCGACCGGATCGGTTGAGGATCGTATTTTGTGGCTTAATGTTGAAGCGACCGATGCAAAGGGAAAGGTTTACCATCTGAATGTCGACAAAAAGGGATTTGAGGGTGAGGAATACACCATTTCAGGCGACTATCTGGCATACCAGGATATGGGTGTGCCTCTTGGGCTGCCTGATTTCGTGGGTGTTCAGCGCGACGGGATACCTGCAGGGAACAGGATATTCAGGATGCCCTATTTCGATCCGGAGGGAAGGATGACCATGATGCAGTGGAATACTGCAAAACTGGGAGTTGATTACCGGCTCGGTCCAAGGGAGACCAAAGTTGAACGTTTCACTTTCAAAATACCCTATGATGCGGCTCCCGGGGAAATGACGGTTAAAGCCACACTAAACTACCAGCTTTTGGTGAAACCGGTTGCCGATTTTCTCAAGGTGCCGGAGGATGAATCAGAGATCAAGCTGGTAAATGAGCATTTTACAACAGTTGAAATATATCCTTAAAGACAGAATCCTATAAAAAGTATTCAAAACTCATTTTCATTATTGCCATGAAGAACTCAGGATATTTTAAGTTTCTGTTGCTGACAGTCGTTTTCGGATGTTTGCTGCAGGCTCCGTCAGCTGACGGGATTCCCGCCTTTGCAAGGAAATACCAGATAAGCTGCCAGGTATGTCATTCTCCTGCAATGCCCCGGCTGAAGCCCTTCGGCGATGAGTTTGCCGGGAACGGTTTCAGGATGACAGAATATGAATCGCCCCGTCATTTCATTCAGGCAGGCGACGATAAACTGTCCCTTTTCAGGGAACTTCCCGTGGCTGTCAGGATGGACGGACATGCCACATACAATTTCGATAACAGGGGAAGCACCGATATGGCAGCTCCCTTCGTACTGAAGATATTGTCAGGCGGCGAATTATCGAATAATCTCTCATATTACTTCTACTTTCTGTTCAGTGAAAGGGGTAAAATAGCAGGGATCGAGGATGCTTTCCTGGTATACTCCGATTTTCTTGGTACCGGCATTAACATTACAATGGGGCAGTTTGCAGTTTCGGACCCGCTTTTCAAGAGCGAACTGAGATACACCTTGGAATCATACAGGATATACGGGTCAAAGCCGGGAACTTCAAACGCGGATTTGAAATATGACAAGGGGGTGGTGTTTGACAAGGGATTCAGCACCGGAACCACCATAGTCGGGCAGATAGTCAACGGGAATGGCATCGGCGCGGCAGACGACGGCTACCTTTTTGACAAGGACAAGTACAAGAATTTCATGCTGAGGGTAAATCAGGATGTGGGTCAGTTCATTACGGTCGGGTTTTTCGGTTATACCGGCCGGGAGGTGGTTCGTGATGCAATTTATTCGGACGTGAGCGATATCATGATGTTCGGACCCGACATCACTTTAGACTTCAATGAACGAATTATGCTTAACGTTCAGTTTGTCAAGAGGACCGATTCAAGGGTTTTTGTACCCGGCTTTCCATCAAGTATGAGGGAGGATGTTGAAACACTTGGAGCCTTCGCCGAATTAATCTATTCTCCAAAGGGGGATATGAGCAAATGGTACCTGACAGGCCTTATCAACTGGGTAGAATCGGATTATGATCCGCTCGACTATGCATCGGCGACGCTGCATGCCGGTTATCTTTTGAGACGCAATACCAGGATTGTCGGTGAGTTCACTCAGCAGTTCAGGGGACCTGACTATGGCAAGCTGAACATGGGAATAATCACCGCTTTCTGAGATATTTCTTCAGTTTGCAATTCTTCAGTTGTTTGAGTCCTTCTGCTACAGCTGTTGCATTAATAATTGCTCCTGCCTCATTCGTGTGAGTATGGTCTGTCAGGAAAAGTTTTGATGATACCTCTTCCTGCCCCAGGGCTTCATATTTCAACGCGATTATCTCATTCAGGTCAATGAAATATGCTCCCGCGGCTTCAGCGGTTTCCCCGGCCCACAGCCCGTAATCGGCCGATGCCCTTGCAAGTCTGCCGTTTTCCCATATATTCCGGGGTACCGGTGAGCAAACAACAGGGATAGCTCCCCTTGCCTTTGAATCGTTTATATATTTCCGTAAATACCAGCCGTAGCTATGGACAATCTCATGTTGTTTCGTAAGCATATTATCAATCTCCCGCGTTTCCTCACCGGTACCCTTTAGTGTTCCTCTGGCCCGGTTGTCGTCGTTCACCGGGCTGCTATCGTTATGCCCGAACTGGATTATCACATAGTCACCAGGTTTAACAGTGGATAAAACATTGTCCCACAGACCCTGCGTAATGAATGTCCTGCTGCTTCTTCCGCCCAGGGCATGGTTTCTGACCGATACCTTTGATGTGTCGAGCATGGTGTGGAGAAATGCTCCCCAGCCCCATAAACCCCCTTCTCCCAGTCCGCTTCCGTTCTTTACGGTTGAATCGCCGACAAGGTGGATCACCGGTTTGTTCTTTTTTTCCGGGATTCCGGCAGCAGTAATAAAAAGCAATGCAAGTGACATGATCAGATAGCAGTGCATGATGTTTGAAAAAGTTGTTAGTGGAGTAAAGATATGTAAAAAACAGGAACCCCCTTCTTTGGGGAAGGGGGCTCTGTTGTCATGAGTCTGCTTTATTTTCTTCTTGAGGAAGTGTTTTCAGTTTTGTTGTTGTTGCTTGCCTTTGAGGTACTGCCGCTTCTCTGTCTGACCACGGGTTCCTTTGAGGCTGAGCTTTCGGAGCTTCTGCGCGATCTGGCTGCAGGTGCTGAAGTTTCCGGTCTGCTTTTTCTGGCCGGTTCAGCCTTTGTTCCTGCCTGTGAGGAGGCAGCCGGTTTCGTGACTGAAGTCCCGCCTGATCTCCTGCTGCTGGTCTGAGCATTAGAAGAACCGGAGCTGCTGCGTTGATTGACCGTGGCGGCCGGTCTTCTTTCACTGCCGGTGGTGCTGCCTGAACCTGTGCCTGCCCTGCTCCTCTGGGTAGTGCCTGCAGCCGGCCGGGTTTCGGTCGATGACCTGCGGGCATTACCGGAAGCCTGGCCTGACTGGGTCGAGCTTCTGCCTGTTCCGGCAGCCGTGCTTTCTCCGCGTCTGGAGACGCTGCTGGCTGCTCCGGCATTCCGGTCCGGTCTGGTTGCACCGGAGGCGCTTCTCCTGCTGAGCGTTTGTGCTGTCTGGCTCATGCTTGATGCCCTTTCAGGGTGAACTTTTGCATACAGGGCTTCTCCATCCCTTCTTGACTCGGGGCGCGAGTAGGTGGTCTTGTAGATGTTATTGTTTATATTGATGGTAACGTTTTTGGAGTATATCCTCTTGCTACGGTAGTAGTAGTCATTCCAGCCGCTCCACCTGGGAGTGTGGTATACCCTGTAGTGAGCGTAGTAATGAGGGTACCAGTGGTAGTGGTAACCGTAGTAGTAGTGGTAGTAGTAAGGTCTCCAGGGGCTCCAGTAGGAGGGGTAGTAGCCCCAGTACCAGGAGGAGCGCCAGACCCTGTAGGTGGGGAGGTAGATAAACCTGATCACGGGCCATGCATTCACTGACACATAAGTGGTTCTCACAACCTTTACATTCTGTTTTCTGGGTCGGCCGGTATAACCCGGGTTAGGGGTTTCGGCATAATAGGGTTCGATTATGTAGTTTTTGCCGTATAGAGCCTCATCACCTATCAGCTGTATCTGAACCGATCCGTCGCGGAACTTTTCCACTGTGAACACGGCCACATCCTGGCTGTCATCCCGGTCGAGTATGGCCTGCAGCACTATTGTGTGGACATTTCCGTCGACATAGTCGATCACCCTTATGTAATCGATATAGTTATCGTTGTTGAGATCCAGGTTGTTTATCCTGCTATTCTCATCGTTGAGGCTTCTTTCGAAACCTTCGAGGGTCTCCGACTTCTGAAATAAATCCATTACAGCGTACAGGTTGAAGTTATCCCCCGGGAGGCCCAGGTATTCATCCGGGTATTTCTGCGGAGCCGCTGCTGCTGTCCCGATCGCAACTATCGCTGCGAAAATTGGGGTGATTAAGAACTTTTTCATGACCTTGTTGTTTAAAAGAACTTGTTTCAAACTATCTATGGCAAAACATGTGCCAATTCTTAAAGAAAGTATTACCCGGGCGAAACCTGGGTTACTGGATGGGCAGCCTGGAAGGGGCGCTCTGCGCCCCGTGCCCTAAGGAAGCGAAATAAAAAAATGCAGGTTTTAATAAACCTATTCAGCAGAGTTCCTGGAAGGCCTTTCTGAATTCGAGGGGTTTGGCGATATTGTGGAAGATCTCCTTTGTACCACCTGTTCCTATAATGGTAATGATGCCATAATTGAAGATTCTCGCCATAATCGACTGGTCAACGTTCACGGTTTCGATTTTGGAAAGGTTCATTTCAAAGGTTCTTCTGCCTATGAAACCGGTTTTGATAATAATCCTCCGGTTAGTAATCACGAATTCCGACATCGCCCTCTGGATAAGCGGAGCAAGCGTAAGTGTGAACAGCGATTTAAGGCTAATGAAGATCACCCAGTGATATTTTGTTTCGAATACCACCGATTCATTCCTGATAAGGTGGTTGTTAACGTATCTGCCCATGATTTAAAGGTTTTGGAGACTGTTTATCCTAATGTCTTTTGTGATGTTTCAAATGTAGCAAAAATGGAAATCTTTCCCTTACTGCAGGCAGAAAAGACAGATTTCCCCGAGCAGGATAAAAGTATGCCCTAACAGCCGGGATGAGTTTCTCAGAAAGTGTTTATTGTTGCTTTTTATTTTCATGGCGGGTCATTACTTCACGCCAGTTTGTAATGATTATCCCGTTATCGGTAAAAAATTCTTTTACCACCGGATCTGAAAAAAGTTGAGCTTCCCAGACCCTTTGCTGCCATGAACCCGTAATGGTCTTAAGGTTGTCAGTCTCCACCGAGGGATGGAATATTATTTCAGTCAGTCCGGGTTTAAGTGAAGCAACGAGCCGGAAGAAGTTTTCCCGTTTGTTTTCATAGCTGTCTCCATCGGGAACGCTTGAGAAGAAGTCGAGTTTTGGGAGGGAATAGCCTGCGAGTATGTCAACAACCTCCGGGGTAAGCGGGTATCCTGCTTTCCTGAAAAAGTCTGCAACTTCTTCATTCGACAGGTCGATCGCGTTCGCGGGTATCCCGTATTCCTCCGCGATCTTAAGGAAGGCCTTTACATTGTCGGCCGATCCGTACATTGTACCCATGTGAGTATCGATATGTGAAGGTCTGTAACCTGCTGCAATGACCTTGTCTATCTGTGCGCGTGCTTCAGTTTCTATTTCTTCGGCCGTGGCATGAATTATCACTTCGGGAACACTACGCCACATTTTGCCGTCGGGATCTATCAGTCCGGGTACCTGTGCCGGATCGGCAACAGTTCCCCAGCGCCAGGTCTTCCATTCGCTTGTATGTGTAAGGTGTACTCCCAGATCGGGTTCATCCAGTGTCTTTGCCCATTCCACAAGGTCCATGGCAAAATCGCAGGGCACCATTACTGCTGCCGATCTGATGTCGCCGGTTTGAAAGTAATTCTTCACGGCAATGTTGGCCTCTTCGCACATGCCTGCATCATCGCAGTGAAGTATTAATACCTTGCTGTCCTTTGGGAAACCAAGTTTTTCGGCGTTTGTGATCCCGGTTCCGGTCGACACTGTCTTCTGCCTGTTGCATGAGGGCAACATGGATAGTGATGCCGCGGCAAGCAATACCGGGATAATCCGGAAGAACCCTGTTTTAATATTGATTTTCATCATTGCGTATGTTATTGTTTTATGGTGTTTGACTCCGGAGAAAATCATTGTGTCGGTAAAAAATGGTTTATCACTCGTCGTTAATTGTTTCTGTCAGTTTCTTTACCACCCTGAACTGCTGGAAAAACTCTTTCGCGATTACCCTCAGCAGGGTGTAGACGGGAACGGCGAAAAGCATTCCAACGAATCCTGCCAGTCCTCCCCCGATTATTATCACAAGGAAAATCTCGAGCGGGTGCGATTTTACGCTTCTCGAGTAAATTAGCGGTATCAGTATGTTATTATCGATAAAGTTAACCCCCACAAAAGTACCAACAAGTTTCAGCGAAGCAGGCAGCAGCTCATTCCAGGCTCCGGCGGCCATTAAGGAGATGGTGCCGAGTATCAGGCCAATCAGGCCTCCTATTATCGGGCCGATGTATGGAATTATATTCATTAGCCCCACGAAGAAACCAATAAGAAGTGCATTATGGAATCCGAATATCTTCAGGATAACGGCGACGAGCGTCATGACACCGATGATTTCAAGCAGAACGCCGAGGTAATAGCGTATCAGGAGCTTTTTGGAGTCTTCAACCACTTTTCTGGTAGCATTATGATGCTTTTCGGGGATGAGCAGCAGGAGTCCATCCTCAAACAGGTTTTCATCTTTCAGGAAGAAGAAGGAGATGAAGAGGATGGAGAAGATCCCCACGAGAATGCTTCCCGCCGTGTTTATCACTTTGCCGAGTGCAGTGCCGATACTTCCGAGTGTTATTATTTCCTTTAGCCTGGCAACGGCGAACTGGTTGATGGTCTCACCGGCGGGTATGGCTCCCAGGTCGTGAAGTATTTTGTCGAGACGGTTCAGCGGGCCCTCAAGGTTTCTGACTAGGGCATTGACATCGATCGATGATATTGTTTCGGCCTGGTTTATTATAAGCGGAACTATCACGGATACAAATCCCACGCCGATAAGAACCAGTACCAGGAGTGACAGTAACGCGCTGACAATCCTTGGCATTTTCAATTTGCCTATATGTATTTTGTCAAAAAGGCTTACCAGGGGCTGACCGATAAATGAAAGCATCGCTGCAATAAGCACCCAGACTATGATGTATGAGAATCTCCAGAGAAGGTATCCGAGGATTATGAGTGCGAGAACATAGCCTGTATATTTGAGCACCTGTTTCATTAGGCCTGGATTTTTTGAAGTTGTAAATTTACAAAAAACATGTCAGCGGGCTTTCCGGAACCTTAATAAAAACAAAAGCATAAGAATGGCAGAGACTGAAGCGGTGATTGCTCCGAAATAAAAGGGCACTGATGAGTTCACCCTATCATAAAGTATCCCTCCTATAAAGCTTGCAGGTAGCAGAGTGAGACCAAGCAGGGCGTTATAGATGCCCAGGCCGGTTCCCTTTTTGTTTTTGTCGATTATATCCGATATAAAAGCTTTTTGTATACCGTCGGTTGCGGCGGAATAGAGTCCGTAAAGGGCAAAAAGAGCCACTATTGAAGCTTTTTTATCAGTAAAACCGAATCCGAAGTAGACCAGGGCATAGATCAGAAATCCCACTATGAGGACTTTTTCCTTTCCTTTTTTGTCGGCCAGTGATCCCACGGGTATGGATGCGATTACAGAAACAAAATTTGTCAGAAGGAAGACAAGCGGTATGAAGGCGACATTTAAGCCGATCTCGTTTGCCTTTACAAGAAGCAGTGCATCGGTTGAATTGCCAAGTGTGAAAATGAAAACAATAGCCAGGAAGAACCAGTACTTTCCGGGGAAATCCCTGAAATGGAATTTTCTGAACAACTCATGTTTTTGCTTTCCGGCTTCCTTTATCCCGAAAACTATTACGGCTATTGCCAGCAGGGCAGGAATTCCGGCTGCAAGAAAAATCAGGCTGTAGTTACCGGGAAGGGCTGAAAGCATTAAAAAAGCAATCAACGGTCCCACTATTGCGCCGCTGTTGTCCATTGCCTTTTGAAGTCCGAAGCTTCTGCCGCTGTCGCCCTTTTCAATTGAACCTGCTATCAGGCTGTCGCGCGGGGCGGTCCGGATTCCCTTTCCAAATCTTTCTATAAACCTTAATACAAGAACCTGGAAGGGAGATATCACCAGGGCGTAGAGAGGTATTATCAGGGCTGACAGTCCATAACCTACAAGCATGAAGGGCTTGTTCTTTCCTATCCTGTCGCTCCAGAAACCCGAAACAGCCTTTATAAATGATGCTGTACTTTCGGCTATGCCCTCTATAAGGGCTATGCTGGTTTTGGATGCACCTATAGAGAGAAGGAACATTGGCATTACCGAATAGACCATCTTGACTGAAGTATCGGTCAGGAAGCTGGTAAGGCCTGTGAAAAAGATGTTCCTTGAGAAACCGAAAAGCTTCTTCCCCTTTTCTTCGTCAGCCGGTTTTTTCATCCTTAACGGATTTTTTCAGCGCGAATGTAATCAGATTTTACGCGCCGTTAAAACGAAAAAAATGTGATTTCTTATGACCCGGGAGGGGTGTTTTTCGGGCAAAGCCGGGGGATTTTCTACCTAAATCTGTAAATATCTGATATAAAGCTAAAAAAATTTGCTTCACGTGGTTATATACAGTAATTTTAGAAGAATTTAAAAAACCTGAAGCATGTCAAGGAAACTACTCTATCTCCTGGGTATTCTGTTGACAATACTGATCGGGACGATTTTACACTGGCTTTTATCATGTGATTGTGGTCAGAAGTCAAGGGCGGCTTTAGCCGGATCCCCCGGGCAGGTTGTTGCAGAATCTGGTGGCGATGCCGGGCAATCGCCCGCCATAATGCCTGACACTACCGGGCAGTCTGCCCTTATTAAGTTCAGGGAAAGCTTTAATGCTAATCCTTTGGTATTATACTATGCTCTCGGCAAGAGTGAATCGAGGCTTAGCGCGGAAGAACAGCAGCGTATTGCCGATATTGCCGGTTTCATGAAGAAGCTTCCCGAAGCTGAGGCTATTATAACCGGCCATGCGGACAACACTGGCGGCAGGGAAAGAAATCTTACCCTGGCCATGGAACGAGCCAGGTTTGTCAGGGCCTTGTTGACCGAAAGAGGTGTTCCTGAAAGCAGGATAGAATGTATATCCCGCGGACCTGATGAACCTGCAGCTGATAACGGCACTCCGGAAGGGAGGGCTTTGAACAGAAGAACCGTAATCCTCATCAAATAATCTTAAAACAACCGAATATGTGTTTATTATGCACCCTGTTACCCGTACTGGTCGGCCTGATATGCGCCATACTCGGCTACCTTCTCGGCCGTCTTGCATCAAAGAACAATGAAGAACTGATCAGGCTTAGTGAAGACCTGGAATCATGCAGCAATGAGAAGGAAAGGCTGCTTTCGCTTAACGCTGGCCTTAAAAGCGATCTTGACGAATGTTCACGGAAATTCAATAAGCTCGAAACTGATTTCAATGGAATGAAGATCGAGATTGACGACTGGAAGAACAAATACGACAATCTCAAAAAAGAATTTGACGATTTCAGACTTAATCCTGCAGCTGCTCTTGTGGCTTCAGACTTTGATGCTGCAATGGCAGCCAGCGCCTTTGGGAAAAGGATTCGCAGGGATGATCTTAAGATTGTGGAGGGGATAGGTCCGAAGATAGAAAAACTGTTCCATAACGCCGGTATCACAACCTGGAAAGCCCTCAGTGAAACTTCGGTCGAAACCTGCCGGAAGATACTGGATGAAGCCGGGCCCAATTACAGGATGCACAAACCGGAAACATGGCCGGAACAGTGCAGGCTGGCCTTCCTGAATCAGTGGAATGAATTGAAGGAATGGCAGGGCACCCTAAAGGGAGGAAGGCTGAAATAAAGCAGGATCATTTATTGACCCCGCACTGGTTCCAGATTTTTGTCAAAGCTATAGGTCCTGCCTTTATCTGTGGCATCAAGCTTGAATACCAGGTTCCTGTAAGTCAGTTTCAGGGGATTTCCCAGCTTTGATGTGACGGACACTGTTTTCAGTTCCCCGTTTTCCCATTCAATATCAGTTTCAAATCCGCCCCTTGCCATTGCTCCGCGGATATGTCCCGTTTTCCATATCTCAGGCAGGGCAGGAAGCAGTTCCAGTTCTCCGGCGTGGCTCTGAATGAGCATTTCGGTTATCCCGGCCGTGCCTCCGAAGTTGCCGTCGATCTGAAAAGGCGGGTGATTGTCAAAAAGATTATCAAGGGTCGAATTTCTTAGCAGCGCATAGACATTCTCATAAGCTTTTTCACCGTCTTTCAGGCGGGCGAAGAAGTTTATAATCCATGCCCTGCTCCATCCTGTATGACCACCGCCGTGAGCAAGCCTGTAATCAATTGTCTTCCTTGCAGCCTCCAGGAGCTCGGGATGTTCCTGCTGTGTTATCTGGTTTCCGGGATGCAGGCCGTAAAGATGAGAGATATGCCTATGTCCGGGCTCGTGTTCCTCAAGTTCCTCCGACCATTCCAGTATTCTGCCGTCAGATCCGGTCCTTATGGGTGTGAGTTTTTCAAGTGCCTTTTCCAGTTTTTTCCTGAAAGCCTTATCGGTATCAAGGATTTGGCCAGCTTTGATGGTGTTCTGAAACAGGTCGCGGATTATCATGTGATCCATGGTTGGTCCCATCACCATGCTCGCGGTTCCCTGGCCACCGGGAATCCTGAACCTGTTTTCGGGCGATATCGAGGGCCCTGAGACCAGGTATCCGGTTCGGGGATCGGTAACCAGCCATCCCATGCAGAATTCAGCTGATTCCTTCATAAGCGGATAAGCCTTGTTTCGAAGGTATCCGGTGTCGCCGCTGAAAAGATAGTGGTCCCATATATTCTGGCAGCTCCAGGCAATTCCCATGGGCCACATCCCATATACGATTGCTCCCAGGGGTTCAGTGTAATGCCAGACGTCGGTGGTATAATGGGCTACTATTCCTTTCAGCCCGTACACCTCCTTCGCGGTTCTCGCGGCGCTGGGCCTCATGGCGTTGATAAAATCGGCGAAGGGAAGCGCCATCTCACCCAGATTGGTTATTTCGGCCGGCCAGTAATTCATCTGGATGTTTATATTTATATGATAATCGGCGCTCCATGGCGGGTTGAGTCCGTCGGCCCATATTCCCTGAAGGTTTGCAGGCAGGCCGCCCGGGCGGGAACTGCTTATAAGCAGGTATCTGCCGAACTGGTAGTAAAGTTCAATAAGGTCGGTGTCGTGATAGCCGTTCTGCATTGCAGCTATCCGGGCATCTGTTGTGAAGTAATTGCCGTCGGACGATCCGAGGTCGATCGATAGTCTGTTAAAGTAACTTTTGTAATCGGCCACATGATCATTTTTGATGTCGGCGAAAGGTCGTGCCGAAACCTTTTCAAGCCTTTCCAGTGCCAGGGATGCAGGATCGGGAGCAAAATAGTCGGTTGCCGCCGTAAGCAATATAACAACCGAGTTTGCTTTTTCAATTCTTATACTGTCTCCGCCCGAAGAAAGAGTTCCGCTTTCGCTGAGTATTTTCAGCCGGGCCTCCAGCTTCACCCCGTTACCGTTTCCAGTGTGTTCGCTCATAGATATGAGGTTGCCGTCGGCCTTTATAAGGGCTTTGTTGCCCGGTCGGGAAAGCCGGGCGGTGAAAGTGACAGCTCCGGGTTTATCGGCGGTGATCCTCATAACCAGCGACTGATCGGGGGCGCTTGAAAAAACTTCTCTCCTGAAGTTGATTTTTCCCGAAGTATAGGTCACGGCAGCAACAGCTTCCGATATATCGAGTTCGCGGCGGTAGTTGGAGACAGCACCGGGGTGTGAAAACCGGAGTGTCAGATCGCCAAGTGTCTGATAGCTGGAAGCATTATCTCTTTTAAAATTGCCCATGATCCCGTTCTGTGCCAGTTTTTCGGCTTCTGCATATTTACCTTCGAAAAGAAGTCGCCGTACGCGCGGAAGATTTTTCAGGGCATCAGGATTAGCATCCCATCGCGGTGATCCGGTCCACACCGATTCTTCATTAAGCTGAAGCCTTTCTGTTGAGGGACCTCCGAAGATCATTGCCCCCAGGCTGCCGTTGCCGACAGGAAGCGCCTCATTCCATGTTGCCGCTGGTTTGTTGAACCATATCTTCATATCGGGTTTTGTTTCCTGCCCCCGCGAAGGAGCATTCAACAGTATGATCAGAAAAGCCGCGAGGCTGATCCGGAGTTGCAAGAGTTTATTCATCGCTAAAAGTGTTTAGGCAAATAAGGACATTCCCGGATATATCCTTACTGCTTTGGTTGCTGTTATTTATTTTTTCAGAAGGTCCCTGATCTCGGTGAGCAACTCCTGTTCCTTCGTGGGAGCAGGAGGAGGGGCAGGGGCTTCTTCCTCTTTCTTCTTAAGAGAATTAATTGCTTTAACAAGAAGAAACACGGAAAATGCAATTATAAGGAAGTCGATGGCAACCTGGATGAAATTGCCGTAATTCCATGTGACGGCTTCAGCAGTGTCGCTTGCCTTTTTTATTGTCAGAGCCAGATCGGTGAAATTGACTCCTCCGAGAAGAACACCTATGGGTGGCATGATGATGTCGGCTACCAGTGATGACACAATTTTCCCGAATGCACCGCCGATGATTATACCAACGGCCATGTCGACCATATTGCCTTTCATGGCAAATGTTTTGAATTCGTCTAAGAACTTCATTGCTTCAGATTGTAATGGTTAATAATCAGAAATTGTAAGAAAATCCAAGGCCTAATATTTCCTTGAACTGTATCCTCGGTCCTGGGGCCTCGAATTCTTCGAATTCCCCGTTGCCGTTCCTGTCGACGGGAACCAGGATATCGTCGTCGTAGATGAGTACAGTGTTGAAGTTCACAGAGATGAACTTATTAACTTTCAGACCTATTAGGTTTTCCCAGGTAATGTCGATATTCTGGGGTTTATCCGCATAGTTTGAGAACAGGTCGATTTTGGATGTAACAGCCACGTTTTTAAGGAATTCACCTTTAAAGTCGTTTTTTGACCATATTGCTCTTATGTATCCTCCAATTTCGCTTCTTGATGTTTTACCCGGCTCAACTCCGAAAGCGCCTGCATCCGAAAGGGCCTTGTCGGTGACGAAGGTGATTTTTGAAGTAAGCGGTGCAATGAATGCGCTGAAATAGGAGTTTGGCTTATAGTCGAGACCGGCAGCGAACAACAGGTATGCCGGGGCAAAGCGATCTGAAATTTTGGTGTCGGTATCGGGATATTTGTAGCCCGGGCGCATCTGTGTACGGAAGTTGCCCAGGGCTGACCAGTAGAAGTTCTTGAATGCTTCTCTTCCGAATTTGGAAAGCAGGTCGATTTTGTCATCGGTCTTCATCACATCCTGCTTTCCCTGTTTCAGGATGCCGTATCCCAGGTCGAGTGAATTGTCCCATGCCGATTTGCCCTGTTTGTAGTTGGCAAAGGCGCTTAGTATACCGTTGACGGAGACGGAATTCTGGCCGCCCGCCGCCCAGTTGGTGAGGGAGGTCTGGGAAAGGTTGATTGCAAAGATCCCACCTTTCTTCCATCCCATAATAGTGTCGGTATTGATTGTTTTCAGCTTCTTTTCGGCATCGGTTACCTGTGCCGTCGAAGCAGTGGCAAAAATCACTAATGCCACGGACAAATAGAAAAGTCTTGATTTCATGGGGTAAATGAAAGTATTACTCATGCCGTAAAGATAAAAAAAACCGCAATGATTGATTCAATGCGGTTATTCGAACAGTTAACAGGTTATTCATCAACTTCCTTGATCTCAGCGTTGGGGGCATTCCTCTTTACCGATTCAATGCCATTGTCGCGGCCGCTTTCGGATTTGTAGTTCTGGCTAACCCCGATGATCTGATTGTTTGCGGCGGTAAGGGAAAACCTGAACATGTTGGTTGGGGTTGTGGTTTTGTTGAATCTCTTTGGATCAGCGGCATTTTTTCTAACAGAGTCGATCCCGTTAAGGCATGAAGCTTTGGTTGTGTAGCCTTCACTGCTGAGAATTGTCTGGCCATTGTCGGCTTTCAGACGGAAACGGAATTCGTTCTTTTTTCCGCTTTGATAAACTTCAAACTTTGCCATAAGATTAAATTTAATTGTATTAATATAAAGTGAATCAGAAATGTTTAAATTCTTGTTTCAATGTCAAATATAATATTAATTTAATTTTTTTAAAAACGGAAGCATTATTTTAGCGTGGAAAAGACTATTTTATCTATTTAAATAGTAATTATATCGACAAAATAGCTTATTTGGTCGACTAATAATGCCATTATATCTTTTTGTCCATATTTTGCCTCTTTCGTTTCAGTCAAAGGAAGATCTGTCTGATAAGACTGCCATTTTCAGAATAATGCCGTCCTTTTTGAAAACTGAAGCTAAAGTACTAAATTGCATACCTCCGTTTAAGCGGGTAAAAACAAAAGAAATATGGACAGGAAAGAATCATTTGCGGCGCACATTAAAAGCGGTTATGCCTGTAAGGGCGACTCGATAATTATTGGGGGAGCAATGCTTGATGGTGTTCCCCTGGGAGGCGAAGCCCTTGTTAGGGTACCCCTGAAGACAATGAACAGGCACGGGCTTATTGCCGGTGCGACTGGAACAGGAAAGACAAAAACGCTTCAGGTTGTTTCGGAGCAACTTTCTGAAAAGGGGGTTCCGGTACTTCTGATGGATGTCAAGGGCGATCTCAGCGGACTGGCAAAACCGGGAGAGGAAAAGCCTTTTATCACTGAAAGGATGGCAAAGATCGGGCTTCCTTTTGAATCGAAGGGTTATCCTGTGGAACTGATGTCCATATCACGTCAGAACGGGGTAAGGTTGAGGGCGACCATATCGGAATTCGGACCGGTGCTTCTTTCGAGGATACTCGATCTGAATGACACGCAGGGAGGGGTGCTGTCAGTTGTTTTCAAGTACTGTGACGACCATCAAATGCCTTTGCTCGATCTGAAGGACCTGAAGAAGGTGCTTCAGTATGTGACCGAAGAGGGCAAGGCTGAAATAGAGAAGGAATACGGAAAGATTTCTGCCACGTCGACAGGGGTGATTCTCAGGAAGCTTCTGGAGCTTGAGCAGCAGGATGCGGATCTCTTCTTCGGCGAGGAGTCATTTGATATTGCAGATCTGATGAGGAAGGATAAGGATGGGAGGGGCTATGTCAATATCCTAAGGCTTACCGATATTCAGGACAAGCCCAAGCTTTTTTCAACATTCATGCTTTGTCTTTTGGCTGAGGTTTACGGTGAGATGCCGGAAAGGGGAGATCTTGACAAGCCCGAACTGGTTATTTTCATTGATGAGGCCCATCTTATATTCAAGGAAGCCAGCAAGACGCTTCTTACCCAGATTGAGACCATAGTAAAGCTTATCCGTTCGAAAGGTATCGGAGTGTTTTTTGTAACCCAGAATCCGATGGATGTGCCTAAAGAAGTTCTCTCGCAGCTCGGGCTCAAGATTCAGCATGCCCTGAGGGCTTTTACAGCCGTCGACAGGCAGGCTATCAAGCTTACAGCAGAAAACTTCCCAATATCCGATTTCTATAAAACTGACGAGGTACTTACATCGCTTGGAACGGGGGAAGCCCTGGTGACAGCGCTGAATGAAAAAGGCATTCCGACTCCGCTGGCGGTTACGATGGTAAGGGCACCCCAGAGCAGGATGGATATTCTGAGTCCGGAAGAGATAGATTCGATAAACAGGTCGTCAAATCTGGTCAGCAAGTACAACCAGGTTATTGACAGGGAAAGCGCGTATGAAATGCTGAATGCCAAGATTGAAAAGGCCGGCAGGTTGGCGGAGGAAGAAGCAGCCCGCAAGCAGCAGGAAGCAGCCCGCAGGCAGCCGGAAAGGGCCGGGCGGACAACTACCCGCAGGCGGACAGGAGTTCATCCGGTTGTCAAGGTGCTTACAAGCGCTACCTTTATCAGGGGAGTATTTGGAGTTATGAATAAGGTTATCAAGTAGAATATCCGCTGCATTATCCCGATCGTGCAGTTGCTGCAACTGTCAGTCCCTGACGGCAATGCTGTCGACAATATATCTGGAGTCGCCCCTCCATGGCACAGCTCCCTTTTTCTCGATATAGTGCACTATCACGTTACGGCCCTGGAGAGTGTCAAAACTCATGTTCATATCTTTTTCAAGGACCGAGAAAGTAAACTTTTCGGATGCGATAGTCACATTTGCCGTACTTGAGACACTGCTCAGAATAAGTTCTCCTTCATATGTTTTGAAGAAAATTCCCTTGTTCGAGAATTTCTGGAGCAATCCGGCGCGGTATCCTTCGCTGTAGGTGAAGAAATACTTGAAGTAAATGAAAACGGCAAGGAGAACAAATATTATCCCCAGTATCCAGTTAAAAATCCTCTTCGTTTTTTTCACTACTGCTGTCCATCTGGAAGCTTGTTTCTGTGTCGTTTCTGCAGTCATTTCTTAATAATGTTAGGCCGTTAAACAGCTATAATTTCGGTTCTGGAAAAACAAATTAAAATTAAGTTTTTTCCGTGAAACTTGTCCTAAGCCCGTGAAAGTTTTCAAACTATTGTTACACAGCATTAGGAACCTCGCCGGCAATACTGATTTTGTCATCAAACATGATGGGCAAATCAATCATAAGGAATTTTTCCGCTCATACGAACATCAGGAGGCTCAGGGCCATCACCAGCATTCCTGCCACAAGGCCGCCGATGGCGATATGATGTTCGCCGTATTCTTCGGCGGTGGGCAGCAGTTCATCGAGTGAAATATATATCATTATACCCGCGACTGCCGCGAATATCACGCCAAAAGTAGCCTCGCTGAAAAAAGGCCGAAGTATGAAGAATCCGATAATTGCCCCGACCGGTTCAGCCAGGCCGGAGAGAAAAGAGAGCCAGAAAGCTTTTCTTTTGCTTTTAGTTGCATAATAGACAGGAACGGATACAGCCACTCCTTCGGGGATGTTGTGGATGGCCACCGCGACGGCTATGCTTATCCCCAGGGTTGGGTCGGAGAGGGCTGCCAGGAAGGTTGCAAGTCCTTCGGGGAAGTTATGAACGGCAATGGCAAGAGCTGAAAACAAGCCCATTCTCATCAGTTTGCTATCGGTATTCTTATCCACCGCTTTGCCGTTTGCAAATTTTTTTATTTCGTGAGGGTTTTCGTATGATGGGATCAGTCTGTCGATCAGCGCTATAAGTGCAATGCCCGAAAAGAAGGAAACGACGGTGTACCAGTATCCCGTTTTTTCCCCGAAAGAGATAACCAGGGAATCCTTTGCTTTAGCGAAGATATCGACCAGGGATACGTAGATCATTACTCCTGCAGAAAAGCCAAGGGCTCCGGCCAGGAATTTGGGATTGAACTTTTTCGACATGAATGACATCAGGCTGCCCACTCCGGTCGAAAGGCCGGCGAAAACGGTTAATCCAAGGGCAAACAGGAAGTTGTCCGTGTTCATATCAGGAGATGTTAGTGAAAGTCTTACCGTATCAATGTGCAGTACGGGTTTTCAAAAATAGCTTTTTCCCGAATCTGGTGATGAACCATATTATCAGAATTATTTCCTAAAGATATTGCAGATTAATTAATTTGGGGCGGCTTGTACATCCTGATATTGATATTTTTTCTAATTTTAAGCAGCGATCACTAATTGATGGCTTATCTAAAATTGAAATCATATCTAATACTTAAATCAAATGGAAGAAAATAAGAATCCGGAACCGGTTGAACCTAAAAAGGAAGGACTGCTAGACAAGGCGAAGAAGCTGCTTGACAAAGCCGATGACTTTATCGATGACAAGGTGGAAGACGTAAAACAAACCCAGGCTTTTAAAAAGGTTAAGGAGACCTATGATAAAGCCGAGGATTTTATTGAGGACAAGATTGAGGACATAAAGGAGAGCGGTGTGAAGCAAAAGCTGGAAGCCTTTGCCGACAAGGTGGAAGACAAGACTGAGGATGCAGTTACAAAACTGAAGGAATTCGGTAAGAAGACTGCTGAAAAGACGGCCGATAAGCTCGAGGATATTGCTGAGAACATCAAGAAAAAGAGCGCCGAGGGGGAACAACAGGAGAATACCTGATAAGGCGTTTAAATAAAAAGGGGGACAGGCGCCCCCTTTTTATTTTATTTCCCTGATCTCCTTATCAGGGGAGCGGCGGAATCACAAGCACCTGTCCCGGATAAATGAGATCGGGATCCTTGAGCATAGGTTTGTTTGCCTCGAATATTATATTGTATTTTTTGGCATCGCCGTAAACCTCTTTTGCAATTTTGGAGAGATAATCACCTTTTTTGACAGTGTAATACTGTTTTTCCGGAGGGGGAGGAGCTACAGCCGGGGGATTCTTAACAACCAGCCAGTCATCGACCTTGGCTATCCCTTCAATATTGCCAGCGGTAACAATAACCTTATTCCTGTTATCAATGGTATCAATGCTTCCCATGAGGATTACCTTGTCATCATCGACCTTTACCTTGATATCGCTGGTGTCGAATCCAAACTTCCTGATATGAGAAAGGATCAGATCAGCTTTTTCCTGTTCTTTTTTTTCCTCCGATTTAAAGATTTTATCTCCTGCATTTTTAATGAACGAAATAAGTCCCATAAATTTTAATTTTAGATTAATAATTCAGATTTATTTGTGATTTGGTTTAACAGCGTTGGCAGCTGCATCTTCCCGGCTTTACCCGGAAGACGGTATAATCTCAATAACTTTTAGTACAGCCATAACTTTTATTTTTTATAACACAATGAATAATAATCAAATAACAGCATCGGGTAAATTGAAGATCCCGTTCATGAACTGATAGTAATTTAGTGTTTTTTTTAAAACAAACAATTTCTAATTTTGCGGCAGGTTCAACAGATGCTTCTTTTTACGAATCATCAGAAAGACAGTTCTATGTTTAATTAAACTACCGTTAATGAAACCCACATGTATTGCATACACAAACAAGTATGACTATAATTTTCAAACATGTGGGTTCCCTCGCTTATCGGGGCAGGCTATCATACCATTAAAATCAAAATTATATTATTATGAAAACATTGAAAAACCTGATAATTATTATTCTGAGTGCAGTCCTGATCTTACAGGGATGTGCATCGATGAACAAGACGCAGAAAGGTGCGGTTATTGGAACTGCAACGGGGACAGCTATGGGTGCAGTAATAGGCCATGCATCGGGTAATACCGCCCTTGGTGCCATAATAGGGGCAGCTGTCGGTGGTACAGCAGGCGCCATTATTGGACATCAGATGGATAAGCAGGCCGAGGAAATCAAGGAGAAAGTCCCGGAAGCAAAAGTAGAGCGTGTTGGAGAAGGGATAGTCGTGGAACTGAGCAGCCAGATTCTTTTCGGTTTTGATCAGGCGGACCTGTCAACCGAGGCAAAATCAAATCTCGATCAGCTGGTAAAGGTGTTGAATGAATATCCCGACACCGATATTGAATTGCAGGGTCATACCGACAGCAGGGGTTCGGAAGCATACAACCAGACTTTGTCGGAGAGAAGGGCAGGTGCCGTTTCATCTTATCTTGCCTCCAGGGGGATAAACAACACAAGGCTGAGCACAAAGGGTTTTGGGGAGACAATGCCGAAATATGACAATGACAGTGAGGAAGGAAGGGCTCAGAACAGGAGGGTTGAATTCCTTATCACTGCCAATGAGAAAATGATTGAGCAAGCCAAAGAAGAAGCTGCCAGGTAATTTGACAATGCTTATTTAATGCAGACAAGACTATTTGCAGTCATTTTTATTCTTAGTATTCTGTTTCCTGCCGCATTGGGGCAGAAGAGGAAATTGAAAACTGATACGGGTCCGGGATTCGGCGTTTTGGCAGGCGGCGGGGTTCAGACTTTTATAGGTAAGAACTACTGGGGCGACAAACTTGACAACAATTTTAATCCGGCACTTCATGCAGGTGCAAACCTTATTTTGCCTGTTTTCGGGGATTTCTGGGTCCAGTCGGGGATCAATTTCAGCCTGAAGGGTTCAAGACAGCACATCGTTATCGACGACATAAGCAAAACTACCAATCTGGCCTATGTGGAAGTGCCTTTGTTCGTTCTGTTCAGGCCTCAGGCAGGAGAAGGGTATATTCTTTTGGGGGCAGGACCCTATGGGGCCTATGGACTTTTTGGTAAAGAACGTACAAAAGTCGGCCCGGTAACGACCGAACTCAATATAAAGTTCAGGGATAATGCCACAGATCAGCCGGCAAGCTATGTTTATTACAGAGGGCTGGATGCCGGGGCAGGAGCTTTGATAGGCTACGAAATGTACAATGGGCTTTTTGCCCATCTTAACGGACAGTTGGGGTTGATGAAACTCAACCCCGATTACAGTTTGCCCAACGATCAGACATCTAAAAAGAACCTGGGATTCAGTTTGTCCGCGGGCTTCAGGTTCTGATACGGAATTCTTTTATCTGATATTCAATCAGCGTTGCCGGTGACACCCCACTCGCGGTTGGGCTTGTTGCCCATTTCCAGGATCAGCGTTCCTCCCCCGGCAATATCCTTATGGTCCAGTACTGTTCCGGTCAGTTCCCTGCCGTTGAGTGTTGCCGATTGGATGTACTTGTTTTCAATGCTGTTGTTTCGTGCTATTACGGTAAAAGTTTTTCCGTTATTAAGCCGGATGGTAATTTTACTGAACAGGGGGCTTCCTATCTGGTATTCAGGCAGCCCTGGTGTTATTGGGTAAAATCCCATTGCAGAGAAAACATAGAAGGCCGACAATCCGCCACCGTCCTCATCTCCTGCTACTCCCATCAGGTCGTCCCTGAACCAGGTGTTCATAAGCATTCTTACCCGTTTTTGTGTTTTCCAGGGTTTGCCAGCAAGGTTATACAGGTATGCTATGTGCATCGACGGTTCATTTCCCATAACGAACTGTCCGACGTTCCCGGTGGCATCCGGGAGCGTGGCGTAATACTGCCATTTTGATTTGCCGAGGCTCTCTGTAAAGAGCCGGTCGAGTTTATGGTCGAAAGCTTCTTTTCCTCCCATCATCGAAATCAGGTCATCAAACGCGTGGTAAGGCTGCCAGATGTATGTCCAGCCGTTATTTTCGTCATAATAATCACGGGCTCCCAGTCCGCCGTCGTAGCGGTAATCGAAAGGTTCTATCCAGTTGCCGAAGCTGTCCTTCGGATGGTAGAATCCGGTTTCCTTGTTGAAGAGTGTCCTGTAGTTAAGGCTTCTTTTTATAAAGAAATTGTAATCTTCCTCCTTTCCGAGTTCCCTTGCCATCTGTGCCATACACCAGTCGTCGTAGCAGGTTGCGAGGGTTACTGCCACCGACTGCCGCTTTTCGAATGAATGCACTTTCATGCAGGTTTCCTCTTCGTCTTTACGGAGGCCGGGGAAAAATCCCCTGCGATCGTAAAATTCATCCAGCCAGGTGGCACTGTCCTTTATCCAGGGCAGTTTTGTTTCATACAGGATGGTGTTTTTCAGATGTTCATAGGCTTCTTCGAGGTCAAAGCCGCGGATACCCTTGTTCCATGCATCCAGGAAGACAGCCGCGGAATGATTACCGTTCATAGCGTGATTGTCTCCGGTAACAGTGGGGAATGTCGGCATCCAGCCCGACTGCCTTGCCATTCGTATGTATGAAGTCAGTTTCTCATCCTGTTTGCCCGGGTTCAGGATAAGCTGCAGAGGGTGAAGTGCAAGGTAGGTATCCCACACCCAGTCGTCGGTGAAGAAAGCAGTGTCGTTAGCTGATTCGGTACGATCGCTCCAGACACTGAAATACTGTCCGTCTTCCGTAATATCGATCATCCTTTCGAAGCACCGGTACAGGGAGGTATAGAACACTCTTTTTTGTTGTTCAGTCCCTCCTTCAATGCTGACGGATGACAGTACCGAATTCCATTTATCCCTGGCAGCCGATGATACTTCCCCGATATTCCATCCGGAGATATCGTTCTGAAGATTCTTTTTGGCCTGGTCGGTATCAATATATGATATTCCGTAGCGGATATTTATTTCATTTCCTTTTTCATCATCGAAAAACGCCGTTACAGCCCGGCTGTCGGGAGCGGGGTCAAAAGCCGGGGGTTCGCGGCTGAATTCAAGATAGAGATATGTTTTCACCCCGTTAAATATATCAAATCCGGAGATGCTGCTGCCCTGGCCTTTGAGTTCTCCCTGTCCTGTTGTACGGATTACCACTCCGGGCCGGGCGCCTTCAGGGAAGCTTAGCGAATAGAATCCCGATTTTGCAGCAGGAGCAAATTTCACATCACATAAAGGTTCCTCAACAGTAACAGAATAATAATATGGAGTGATGGTTTCATTGTCATAGCTGAATCCGGGAATGTGTCTGACATCACCGGCATTGTCACCGGCGGGTGCAAGGTGGAAAATTTTTCCCGAGCGGTGGGATATCACGTTGAGAGGGAATCCCCTCATGGTATTGGATGTATAGCTCTCCCTGTCGGGGTAGAACCTCAGCATGCTGTTCGGCAGGTGAACAGTGGGGTAGGTGGGGACAAGAAGATGGCTTATATTTCCCATATAGGGATTTACATAGTCAACAGGTTCGGAAGAATTATCACTGCAGGAAAAAGTTGCGGCAGAGATCATTATGACTGCTGCTGTCTGAAGAAAGATCTTCATTGCTTTCAACGGAGTTTTAACGGAATTTGTCATAGGGGCTTCTTTATATTTATTTGAAACTGGTAATTGCGAAATCCTTTTAGCTATTGGACAGTTTCACGCCTTCGAAATCGAAAGATATATCAACGCTGTCCCTCACCCGGTTGCAGCTCAGGTCATAGAATCCTGCACTAAATCCGGTGTATAATTCATCCATCGCTGTTAATTATTTAACAATCAGGAGTAAATTTACGATTCTTTTTTAAGCTCACAGCTATTTTAAGACAAAAACGACTTATATGACAGATCTTCGTTAAAGCCGGGTGAGAAGGGAAAATCAGTGAAGGGGGTATAAGCAATAAGGAATAAGAATAATAGCCATCATTGGCGATAGTTATTTAAAATGAAACTTCCGAGTATATTATTTTTATATTTGTAAGCCCAAAAACAGCTTTTGCTTTAATATATTTTCGGAAAATGGGAAAGAAATATTCTTTTGACAAGGACAGGATAAAGGTTCTTCTGCTTGAAGGGATACACAAGAGTGCCACGGAGTTTTTCAATTCGAGAGGTTATCATAATATTGAGTCATACCCCAATGCCTTTGACGACGATCTTCTGAAAGAAAAGATCAGCACTGCGAATATCATAGGGATCAGGTCGAGGACAAATATTACGAAGGATGTACTGAAGGAGGCGGGGAAGCTTCTTGCGATAGGGTGTTTCAGTATAGGTACGAATCAGGTTGACGGGCATACCGCGAGGCTTATGGGGATACCTATTTTCAATGCACCCTTTTCGAACACGAGGTCGGTTGCAGAGCTGGTTATTGCCGAGACTATTCTTCTTATGAGGAATATTCCTATAAAGAACGCGGCAGCTCACAGGGGAAAGTGGCTCAAGTCGGCGACCAATAGTTTTGAGGTCAGGGGCAAGAATCTGGGTATCGTGGGTTACGGACATATTGGTTCTCAGGTCTCGATTCTTGCAGAGGCGCTGGGTATGAATGTCTTTTATTATGACATTGAAAAAAAGCTCAGTCTGGGCAAGGCTGTTGCCTGTTCTTCCCTTGAAGAGCTTCTGTCTCTTTCTCATATTGTGACCCTTCATGTTCCGGAGACTCCGGATACCAGGAACCTGATAGACGAAAAGGAAATATCGCAGATGCGTTGGGGAACATGTCTCGTGAATTCATCCAGAGGTTCCGTGGTCAACATCAAGGCTCTGATCTCGGCTCTGGAGTCGGGACGTCTGCTCGGGGCAGCTCTCGATGTTTTTCCTGATGAACCTGCTTCAAACAATGATCCTTTTGTTTCCGAGCTTCAGAAGTACGACAATGTGATTTTGTCGCCGCATGTGGGAGGAAGCACGATAGAGGCCCAGCAGAACATAGGGGCCGAGGTGGCTGAGAAACTGGTCAACTACAGTGATACCGGATCAACCATCGGAGCCACCAATTTCGTCCAGCTTTCACTTCAGCCCAATAACAATGCCCAGAGGTTTCTTCATATTCACAGGAATGAACCGGGAATCCTCAGGGAGGTCAACTATGTTTTCACTTCAAGAGGAATTAACATAGCGGGTGAATATCTCCAGACCGATGCTGAATTAGGCTATGTCATAGTTGATACCGAAAGCTGTTTGGGCACGGAAGTACTGGAGGAACTGAAAGCGATCAGGGGGACGATCAGGGTGAGGATGCTATACTGATTTGCCGACAGCAGGCAGACACAATCAAGTATGCTGTTCCAGTTTCTTCTTTACCGGTTCCGGGTTGAATGACAGTTTTTCGATAGGGATAAATGATTCGTCAGCCTCATCAATGATCACGATATTCGGACACATGCTTCTGAAAAGCACATTTATCGCGTTTTCCACATTTTGCCTGATGGGTTTGTAGATCCATTCAAGTTCCTCGGGTCCTTTCTCTATCGAGTTTTCAACGCTCATTCTGTATTTCTCCTTGATTTTGTTTGCATACTCGAAAAGGTCGTAGCTTACCATCCATTTCCTGTCGGCAAAAATATTCTGGCTCCGGTATTCGAAGATCTCAAAGAAATCCCATTCCATTTTCCTGGTACCGAACGAAAGGAATCTGGGATTAATATTGGCTATTGTAAGAACATCGTTTTCAATATCGTATTTGAATCGGAGTTCCTTTATGTCGATGCCGTATTTCGCGTTCAGCGTAACACTAAGGCTTCCGAAGTACTTGATATCCCTGCCGTCGTATTCTTCCTTTCTGCTGATCGGACGTGTGAATTTAGTTTCTATTTCAAACAAGTTGAGTTCAAGAATACTCTTTATCTGGCTGACCTGGAAATGCCTTTCCCTGAGGAAGCTGTTTTCCTCGGTGAGTTCCTTGTTCTGTTTGATGAGTTCATTGTTCTTCTCGTCAAGTTTTTTGATATTGTTTTCAAACAGGGTAACTTTCACGTTCAGTTTGATCAGCTGCTGGATTCCCAGGATTATCAATGCCGCGCCGAGCACCGCGAGGCCCCATGCAATCAGTTTTTCTGAAAGCAGAATTATTGCCAGGACAACAAGTGCAGCGATGATAAGGTATGATTTGGGAAACTTCATTATGTTGGTTTTGGATAAAGATAATCTTTGCTGCAAATTTAATTGAACAAATCTCAGTTTGTTCTTTACATTTCTTATAATATTGAGCTTTGAATTATGGAACCACAGGGCTCTCATCTTGCACTTGGGACGGAGAATATACGGAAGCTTCTTCTTCAGTATGCCATTCCTTCGGTGATCGCCATGACGGCGGCATCGCTGTACAATATAATTGACAGCATATTCATCGGACAGGGGGTTGGCGCTCTTGCCATTTCAGGTCTGGCGATCACGTTTCCTCTGATGAACCTGGCCGCGGCTTTCGGCTCTCTTGTCGGTGTCGGCGCCTCAGCCCTGATGTCGCTCCGGCTTGGACAGAAGGACTATGATTCGGCAAACGCCATTCTGGGGAATGTGCTTGTTCTCAACCTGATTCTGGGGTCGCTGTACTCTCTTGTTGTACTCTTGTTTCTTGATCCGATTCTCTACTTTTTCGGCGCCAGTCATGACACCCTGCCCTATGCCCACGATTTCATGGTAATAATCACCCTGGCCAACCCTGTAACTCACATGTACTTCGGCCTGAATGCCCTTATGCGTGCTTCGGGCAACCCGGTAAGGTCGATGAACGCCACTATTATTTCGGTGATCATCAACATAGTACTTGCACCTCTTTTTATTTTTGTATTCCACTGGGGCATAAGGGGTGCTGCTCTGGCAACGGTGATTGCCCAGACATCGATGATGTTGTGGCAGCTGCTCTATTTCACCGACAGGAAACGCTATATCCATATACGCGGGGAGACATTCAGGCTGCAATACAGGATAGTAAAGGATTCCATGTCGATCGGACTGGCTCCCTTTCTGATGAACATGACTTCGAGTGCAATTGTGATAATTATCAATCAGAGTCTTATCAGGCACGGGGGCGATCTGGCCGTGGGCGCCTATGGCATCATAAACCGGATTGCAGCCTTGTTTGTGATGATTGTTTTAGGGCTTAATCAGGGTATGCAGCCCATAGCGGGCTATAATTACGGTGCCAGGCAGTACGACAGGGTTACTTCCGTTTTGAAGTTCACCGTCTTTCTTGCAAGCGGAGTAATGACACTGGGCTTCCTCTTGTGTGAACTGTTCCCCCATGCTGTTGCCTCAGTGTTTACGACCAACAGGGAGCTGATAGATATTGCGGCTCACGGTTTGAGGATAGTCATGCTGGTTTTTCCCATCGTGGGATTCCAGATGGTTGCCTCAACTTTTTTTCAGAGTATTGGAATGGCCGGGAAAGCGATTTTCATGTCGCTTACACGCCAGGTCCTGTTTCTCTTGCCAGGATTATTGATATTCCCGCCCTTATTGGGAGTCAAAGGTGTATGGATCAGCATGCCGGTTGCCGATACACTTGCATCGATAGTGGCTGTTTACATGCTTACTGTTCAGTACAGGAAGTCTATTCTCAGGCAAAAAATCAATGAAGCAAAAGTTTAAGTAAAATGGAAAGGAAATATGTGATAACCATCGGTCGCCAGCTCGGAAGCGGGGGCCGGATCATAGGGGAGAAGCTTGCATCAAAGCTCGGCATTTCATTTTATGACAAGGAACTGATTCAGATAGCTTCCCAGGAAAGCGGACTGGGAAGGGAATTCTTTGAACGGGCTGATGAGAAAAGGCCGTACAGTGTTTTCGGAGGATTGTTCAGTCTACGGGGCACCATCGCCGAAGAGCCTTTTTCAACTTATTATCTCAACAACGAAACCCTGTTCAAGATACAGAGTGATGTTATAAGGAGACTGGCAGAAAAGAGTTCATGCCTGTTTGTCGGAAGATGCGCCGATTATGTGCTGAGCGGTCATCCCTTCATGCTAAATGTTTTTATCACGGCCGATCTTGACGATCGTGTAAAGAGAATTTCTGAACGGGAGAAGCTTACACCGGCAAAGGCCCGTGATTATATTGAGAAAGCCGACAAGAAGAGGGCGGCCTATTACAATTATTTCAGCAGCAAGCCCTGGGGAATGGCGGATAGCTATCATCTCTGCATTAATTCGTCGTGGCTTGGGCTAGAAGCGACGGTTGAATCAATCTGCAGCTTTGCCTCAAAACGATTCGGATTGTGATTACCGGCGTTTGTGATATTCTTTCTGCACCAGTTCCCTTGTGTTTGCGGAACCGTGGGAGGGGAGAAACAATGAGCAGCCGGTATCAAGAAGCTGTCCCCATGAATTGATAAGCTGCCGGGGATCTTCAGCAAAGGGAGGGAAGACCGATCCCGGGAAGATCCCGAACATTGTGTCGCCCACAATGGCTATTTCATCGTTTATTACTATGCTTACCGAGCCGGCTGTATGCCCGGGTGTGTGCAGAATATACGCGTCAATGCCGAAATTGCCCAGTTCATACCTTGATTCGACAAGAATGTCATGCCTGCATGAGCGGTATTTGCCTATTGAGGATGATATTCCTGAAAGCATCTTTATTATTGCCTTTGAGTATGTGACGGTACCGTCGGGAACCGGACTGGTTCCGGACTTCAGGAAATGTGCTTCATTGCCGTGTATGATCACGGGTGTCCTGAAGGCTTTTCTTATCCTGGCTGCATTTCCGGCGTGGTCAAAATGGGAATGAGTAAGGATAAGGCAATCGATATGATAGACAGTCAGTTTGTTGAGCCTTAACCTTAGAAGCCTCCACTCAATGCTCAGGCCCGTATCCACCAGAATGTTCTTTGTTCCGTTGGTTACAAGGAATACATTGCTGCGTCCCGACAGTATACGGATTATTCTGATTCCTCCTGATGTAAGCCAGGTCTTCATTTATTATTTGGCAGTTACATGGTTTATACGGATTTTCCTGCCGCTTATTGCATGCATGATCATAAGGATTATGGTGCTTTTACTCTCCAACCTTCTCCCCTGCAGATCTCTGCTTTCCAGCTCTCAGCCTCCCAGTTTTCTACCCCCAACCCCCCAATGAGGGCTTTAGGATGCTGTATTACAGACACATACAAAGTCATATCAGTTTTATCACAGCCTGGTATTTTTGACAATTCAATACTCATGCCATACATTCTTTCAATCTTCAATTCAGTTTCCGGATGTACAATAAAAAACCTGAGGTATTCTGTGGCATCAGGTTTTTCGGAATTGATTCCCGTCACCTCAGCATGTTATTGAATTTTCTATATTTTTATAGATTTTAATAAATGAATTATGACTGATACAGGAAGATTTGAAGGACTGGTTGCCGCTCCTTTTACGCCGATGGACAAAGACGGCAATATTGAATATGACATGATAGGACCCTATTATGATTTTCTGGAGAATAACGGGGTTATAGGGGCATTCATCAACGGAACAACGGGGGAGGGGCCTTCGCTCACGCAGAAGGAGAAGCAGCGTCAGGCTGAAAAGTGGGCTGAACGTCTTAAGGCGGGAGGCAAAGTTCGTATTATAAACCTGGTAGGGGGCACATCATACAGGGAATGCATTGAAAATGCCATTCACTCAAAAGAGTGCGGACTTTCTGCGATAGCCATTTTAGCACCCTATTATTACAAGCCTGCATGTTCAGGCCTGCTTGCCGAGTTTTGTACAAGGATAGGAGAATCGGTTCCAGGGATGCCTGTATATTTCTATCATATTCCGGTTCTCACGGGGGTAAGTATACCGATGTACGAATTCCTGGAAAGGATATCGGAGATGCTTCCAAATTTTGCGGGAATAAAATACACTCAGGAAGATCTTATGGATTTCATGAAGTGTCTCAATTACAAGGACGGCAGGTATGACATGCTGTGGGGACGTGATGAATGCCTGCTTCCGGCGCTTGTTACCGGCTGCAGGGGAGCAGTCGGGAGCACATACAACTATGCAGCGCCTCTTTACCTGAAACTTATTGAAGCATTCAACGCGGGTAATATCAATGAAGCCCGCCGTCTTCAGCACTTATCGGTGAGCATGGTAAGCCTTCTCGATAAATACGGAGGAATGGCTGTCGGCAAGGCGTTTATGAAATATGTCGGTCTTGACAGCGGTGCCTGCAGGCTTCCGGTCACAAACATGCAGGAGGGACGATACGCGGCTTTTGTCGAAGATGTAAAAAGCCTTGGGATCGATAAGCTGTTCTCAAAGCTATAGAGGCAGTTTCCGGGTCAGTGCATTATTATCATCATGCCGCCTCCGCCACTGCTGTTTCCGAATCGCGGATTCACGACATTGTTGTAGATCGACCCGAAAGTATATGACAGTCCGAAACTCAGGTAATATTCATACTGAGTGGCTATCTCCTTTCTTTGGAGGAGGATCTGATCATAGGTAAGATTCTGTTTCACAAGGCTTAACTGGTCATGTATCATTGAAGCGCCGCCTCCGAAGTTCATTGACAGGCCTTTTGCTATCCTGAAGTTGAAATAACCGCTGAACGAAAGGTTGTTTTTTGCCCAGTCGTGCAGATAATTGCTGTACAGGAGGCTGAAATCAATCGAACCCCACTTCTGGATTACCTCATACGAAGCAGAAAGAGAGTGCAGGAAAAGGTTTTCCCTGATCTTATCATAGATGGTTGTATCGGCATAGTTGACAAGATTTATACCCGCGGAATACAGTATCCTCATCTGTCTTCTTGTAGATTCTGAGTAGGGATAAATGTTGTATTCAATTCCGGGCATAAGATTGTAATAAAGTTTCTTATTGCTGTAGCTTGATGAGCCTAATGCTGATGAACCGCCGTAGGACCAGTGATCCGAAATGCTTCTTACAACAAGTCCGTTAATGTATTTTGTGACGGATTTGCTGGTAATTGTGTTTTCGTCTATGATATATTTTGATCCGTTTGTGTTATACCTGGCGTTAATGTCTATCTTCCATTTTTCTGTGATTTTTGAAGCCTTAAGTGTTCCCGTATAATAATAGGATTTATAGGTTTTTCTTCCGTTCAGATAACTGTTCAGGGAACCTTTGAAGACCCAGCTTTTCCATTTGTCGCTGGTCACGGTTTCCGACAAGGGCTGGCTGAAGCTTATCCTCATGTATTGCGCCAGAGGAGTCCTGGCTACATAGCGCATCAGTCCCATTTTCAGTGTTCTCACCATCTTTTGCCGGTAGCCTTCGGTGGTTTCGTCAGGCGTGGTGACGAATGATATGGTATCGCGCATGCCTGCAAACTCATGCTGGCCAACGAGAAAGTAGGTGTATTCATTGCCTCCCGATCCTGTCCTCTGCATGGTGGAAATTATGTAGACACCGGCATCTCTGATGTCGCGAACATAGTTTACATAAGGTATTTCCTTTCTGATATAATCAGTGCTTTCCATGAAAACGTTCAGGGCATCTTTCCGAAGGGTATCGATCTGATTTGCAGGCTCCTGAGACATGCCATTGAAGATAGTACATGTAAGGACTGCGGCAAGTATTATTCTTTTTTTCACGCGCTAATGGTTTTGAACCGATTAACGGCAAAAATAAGTAATTTTACAGTCCGTCAGGTCAACACTTAAAATTATCCGGTAAAAAACCGGCATTCTACATTTAACGAAGGTATTTTTTGCCCTTGTCGGTGAGCTCATAGTATTTTCTCGGAGGTCCCTGTTGTGATTCCTCCCAGCGGTAGCTGAGAAGGCCGGCATTTTTTTGTCTTGTCAGCAATGGATAAAGGGTTCCCTCGACTACAATCAGTCTGGCTTCCTTGAGTTCCCTTATAATATCGCTTGCGGTCGCTTTGTTACTTGGTCTCCTCGTCTCTCAGTCTCTCCGTCTCCCCTTCCCCCATTCTCCCCTTCTCTTCAGTCTCTCAGTCCCTTTTTTCCTTCCTTCACTTTGATTATATTTACACGATTTACCTATTAACAACAGAATAGATGGCAAAACGATACAAATGGGGCATACTTGCGCCCGGAAGGATAGCTGCAAAATTTGCAAATGCACTGAAAGTTCTTGACAATGCTGAACTGTATGCCGTAGGATCGCGCGATACAGGCAGGGCAAAGAAGTTTGCTGAAGAACATGGTTTTAAGAAATACTACGGATCATACGAAGAACTGGCCGGTGATCCTGAAGTGGATGTTATTTATATTGCTTCGCCGCATTCGGAGCATTACAGCCAGACACTCCTTTGTCTAAGGAACAAAAAAGCGGTATTGTGTGAGAAGGCATTCTCTCTTAACAGCAGGGAGACTGATGAAATGATTGCCGAGGCCCGCCGCCGGGACGTTTTCCTGATGGAAGCCCTGTGGCCGCCTTTCCAGCCTTTTTATATCAAGGCTCATGAAATAATCAAATCAGGCATACTGGGTAAGATTGTCAACATGCATGCCTGGTTTTCGTTCATCCCTCCCTTCGATCCCGCAGACCGTAAATTCAACATATCGCTTGGAGGCGGTTCCCTTCTCGACATAGGCATATATCCCGTCATAGATGCCCTTACCTTTCTGGGAATTCCCGATGAAGTTAAGGCTTCAGCTTTTTTCGGAGAAACAGGATCGGAGGAATCTATCAATGCGATACTGAAATACAACTCGGGAAATCTGGCGACCATTTACAGCTCGTTCCTGACAAACAACGGGATAGGATGTGATCTTCTTTGCGAGAAAGGGAACCTGACTGTTTCCAGGGGCCGCGATATGAACCAAAGGGTAATCCTGGAGCTTCACGGGAAGGACAAGGAGACCTTTACTTTCACTCCCCCCGCGCTTGGATATCACTGGGAAGCTGAAGAGGTAATGAACTGCCTCGACAGGCAGTTGAAGGAAAGCCCGGTAGTCCCGCTTTCATTCAGCGCCGGGTTGATGAAGACTCTCGACAGAATACGGGAATCGGCCGGAATCGTATTCCCCGGAAGAGATTAAGGCACAGATTTATATTGTCCTGCAGCGATGCTACCTTTGCTGCCGGGCATCAAAATCACACACATCATGTCTGATCCTGACAGCAGTTTCGGAACCGAAAGGGCATTCTTCCTTAAGAAACTCCGGCTGAGCATGCTGATACCCGGGATAATTGTTTTCCTGATGTGGTTGGTTAAAATCTGCGAGTTGTTGTTTGAACTGGATCTTGCACGTCTGGGCATATTTCCTCTATCGGCAAAAGGCCTTTCCGGGATTCTTTTTTCACCTTTTATACATTCAGGTTTCAGACATCTGTTCAATAATACGCTTCCTTTGTTTTTTCTGGGCAGCGCGCTGTTTTATTTTTATTCCGGGATAGCTGTGAGGGTATCTCTTTGGACCTGGTTCCTCACCGGCTTGTCGGTATGGCTGGCAGGGCGGCCGGCATGGCATATCGGAGCCAGCGGGCTCATTTACGGGTTAGCTTCATTTCTGTTTTTCAGCGGCATTTTACGAAAGTATTTCAGACTTGTTGCCCTGTCGCTTCTGATCGTGTTCCTTTACGGATCAATGGTGTGGGGTATCTTCCCTGATATCTACCAGGATGTTTCCTGGGAATCGCATATGCTTGGTTTTATTTCAGGAATTATACTTTCCGTCGTTTACAGGAAGGAAGGCCCTCAGCAACCGGTAATTGAGTGGCCTGATGAGGACGAATGCGAAGAAGAAGATGAAATAAGTCCTAAATCTTGTTAAAAAAGATTAAAATCCCCCCGTCAGAGGGCTCATGTATTGGCGGAAATATGGATATTTAGCGGCTTAACTAATATATTAACCCAAATTTCCATTATGAGGAAAAGAAGAATTATTATACTTTTCAGCCTGATCATCCTGAATATCATGACTTTCACTGTGTTTTCGCAGGACACCGGAGTTCAGGATACATCCAGGATCAATGCCGTTAAGATATTTCTTGATTGCAGGGATTGTGATATGAATTACACCAGGCAGGAAATACCATATATAAATTATGTCAGGGATGTCAAAGAAGCGGAGGTTTACATACTGGTTACCAATCAGAATACAGGAAGCGGCGGAAGACAATACACCTATGTATTCCATGGCCAGGGAAAATTTCAGGGAATGAGCGATACTCTGACCTATACAACCAGCCCTGACCAGACCAATACCATAGAAAGGAAAAAGAGGACTGACATGCTTAAGATGGGGCTTATGAGATATGTTGCCAGAACACCTCTTTTTGATGAGATCGAAATAAGCCATTCCGGCAGTCTTGAATCTCAGGAAGTAGTTGACCGGTGGAACAACTGGGTATTTGCGATTTCCACGGAGCCCCGCTTTGATGCAGAAGAAACAAACAAGGAGCTGTCTCTGAGGAATTCAATAGATATCAGCAAGATAACACCCGATATAAAACTTGAGATCGAGATAGATCATTTTTACAACCGGGAAAAGTTCATAAGGAATGCAGGGACAGAAGAAGAAACTGTAAATATTTATAAAACAAGTGACTTTATTGCCCAGAACCTGTTTGTAAAAAGTCTGGGCGAACACTGGTCAGCCGGACTCAGGTGGGATATAGGATCGTCCACGCGTGAAAACTATGATCTGGCAGCCAATGTGCTTCCATCAGTCGAATATAATATATTTCCATACAGGGAGTCCACGCACAGGCAGCTGAGGATACTATACGGTGCGGGCTTTCAGGCTAATAATTATATAGATACAACCGTTTACAACAAAACAAGGGAGAATCTTTTCCTGCAAAGGCTGAATATAGCCCTTGAGTCAAGGAAAAAATGGGGTTCCGTATCGGTTTCGATTATAGGATCGAATTATTTTCATGATTTTTCAATGAACAGGATTCAGCTTAATTCATTCATTAACGTAAGGATATTCAAGGGGCTTTCGGTCAGGGTACGCGGAGGTGTTGCTCATATCAACGATCAGCTGAACCTTAAGAAAGGAGGTATCACAGAGGCCGAGAGGCTGTTAAGGCTGAGGGAGCTGGCAACGAAGTACCGGATTGACGGAGGTATTGCGCTGAGATATACCTTTGGCTCCATCTACAACAATGTAGTCAATCCGAGATTTAACACATCCAATTTTTATTTTTAAATGCCCGGGATCTCTGTTCATATTGTGCGGCATAATCAGGGATGTTAGTCCCGTGGTGAGTTATATCCCGGAACATAAGCAAAGGATAAGGTATGGAAAGAATATTTTGAAGATTATTATTATGCTTCATCACCGATTCAACAAATTATTAACTTTAAAGCCTTAAACCAAACCTGAAAAGCTCATTTCTCATGAACGGGAAACCTGTAGCCGTCATTACCGGCGCCTCAAGGGGGATCGGTCGTGCGGTTGCAACAGCCCTCGCGGGCGAAGGATTTGATATTGCTGCAATTGCCAGATCGGTCAACAGCGAGGGGATGGAAATCCTCGGGCCGGAAGTTGAAAAGCGGGGGGTGCAATTCTTCCCGATCGGGCTCGACATATCATGCACCACATGTCATGCGGAAGTTGTTTCGAACATACTTGAAAGGTATGGCCGCATAGATTTTCTTGTCAATAATGCCGGAGTAGCTCCACTTCAGAGGAAGGATCTGCTTGAGATGACGGAAGAGAATTACGACCGCATAATGAATATCAACCTTCGCGGTCCCGTTTTCTTTGCACAGAAGGTTGCAAGGGAAATGCTTTGGTTGAAAGGCAAGCTTCAGGACTACAAGCCATGCATAATCTTCATAACATCAGTTTCAGCCGGGCTCTCATCGCCCGACAGAACTGAATACTGCATTTCAAAGGCCGGACTCAGCATGGCTTCGACTGTTTTTGCCGACCGCTTTGTCAAAGAGGGCATTCGTGTATTTGAGATCAGGCCCGGGATAATTATGACCGATATGACAATCAGGCAGGCCGAAAAGTATACAAAACTGATCGATGACGGTTTTGTTCCCCAGCGAAGATGGGGTATGCCGGAAGATGTTGGAAAGGCCGTGGCATCGATTGCCCGGGGCGACTGGGACTATTCCGCCGGGATGGTGTTTGAGGTCAGCGGAGGACTTAACATCCACGGTTTTTAGAGAATTGATTCCCTTTTCCATAATTTCATTGCCGGGAAATCATGGATCACGGGTTATCTTCACATGAATTGTTCCGGGATCAAGTAGCGATTTTTTATTTTATAGATTATTGGAAAATTCACAAAACATGACAATCTTGTACTGACTAATAAGATTGTTTATGAAAAGTGGTTCTACTTCAGGCGGGAACAGGCAGAAGCTTGTTTACGACGGATTTCTGGTTCCCTTTATTCTCGTTACCAGTCTCTTCTTCTTATGGGGTTTTGCCCACGGTTGCATTGATGTCCTGAACAAGCATTTTCAGGAGCTTCTCAGCATGTCGAAGGCGAAATCAGCCTTTATCCAGTTTGTATTCTACGGAGCATATTTCCTGATGGCTGTTCCTGCAGGAATGCTGATGCAGAAAGTTGGTTACAAAAGGGGAATCATAATTGGGCTTCTGCTGTTCGCGGGGGGAGCATTTCTGATGTTCCCGGCAACCTTTATCCAGACTTTCGGAAGCTTTCTTATCTGCCTTTTTATAATTGCCTGCGGACTAACCTGTCTCGAGACGGCGGCAAATCCCTATACAACAGTACTGGGTCCGCCCGAATATGCCGAAAGGAGGATAAACTTCTCCCAGTCGTTTAATGGTCTGGGATGGATTGCAGGTCCACTGGTCGGGGGCATACTTATTTTTTCCGGAAGCGGAGGCGGGAACAAGTTTTCGACAATAGCCCTTCCGTATATGCTTATAGGCACCCTGGTTCTGATAGTAGCCATTTTTTTTTGGAGGATAAAGTTTCCGCCTGTCAGGGAGGAAATTGAAGCATCAGCCACTGACAATTCAGGAAGTATCAGGGATCTGCTCAAATACCCGCATTTCATTCTTGCCGTTGTTGCTCAGTTCCTTTATGTTGCGGCTCAAACTGGTGTCAACAGCTTTTTCATCAATTATGTAACAGAGGAGCTTCCCGCGCTGACCAACAGACAGGCATCACTGATACTTGGAATCGGAGGAATGGGTTTATTCTGGCTGGGACGTTTTACGGGCAGCACGATATTCATGAGGATTATAAAGCCTAACAGGCTCCTTGCCTTTTATGCCATGGCAAATGTAATTATGATGGCTCTGGTTGTGGCAGGACTTGGATGGACATCGGTGATAGCCCTGTTCTCTACATATTTCTTTATGTCGGTTATGTTTCCCACGATTTTTGCGCTGGGAATCAAGGATCTCGGGCCGCTTACCAAGAGGGCCTCGTCATTCCTGGTAATGGCAATAGTGGGAGGCGCTCTTATCCCCTTGCTGATGGGTTACATTGCCGATATTTCCTCAATGGCAATGGGATTCATTGTACCGCTTGTGTGTTTTGCATTTGTTTTTTACTACGGGCTGAGCGGCTATAAAGCCGGAAGAACCATGCAGACGGCCTGATTGACAGTTTGTGCTTTTTCGCGGCTGACTTCGGGTGATGTTTTCTTCCGCTTGTCGGGGAATCAGGAGAGAATCCTGTTTAACTCTTTCTTTATTTCCCTGAACCTGGCGTTGTCCATTCTGGCACCTATTATTTCTATTACTTTACCGGCCATGAATGATCCGAGGATTCCACATTTTTCCAGAGGCAGCTTATTGGCATATCCGAAGAGGAATCCGGCGGCATAATGGTCTCCGGCCCCAGTTGTGTCGATACATTTAACGGGGTAAGCACTTATTTTAATTGTTTCATCGACGGTTTTCAGCCATGATCCTTCAGCGCCTATTTTCAGTATTACCGTTGGCGCCATTTCTGAAAGGGCAGGGAGAGCCTGTTCTCCGTCAAGTCCGGTGAAAGCTTTGGCTTCCTGTTCATTGGCAAACAGGATATCCACGTATCCGGACACTATTCTCCGGAAAGAATCAATATGTTCTTCCACCACGTTATAGCTTGCCAGGTCGATCGCGACAAGCATGTTTTTTTCGCGGGCGATTTTACAGGCTGTTTCAATCAGGGGCGGGTTGTTTATGATGTAACCTTCGAGGTAGAGTATGTCATATCCTTCGAATAGGAGGGGATTGAGGTCAGTTTCATTTAGTTCGGTTGCAGCGCCAAGGTGGGTGGCGAATGTCCTTTCGGAGTCTTCGGTAATAAGGGCGACAGCGGTTCCGGTTGGTGAATTTCTGCGTATCAGGAGAGTATTGACACCTGCTTTTTTCATATCATTTTCGAAGAAGTCGCCGATGTCGTCTCTTCCTATCGAACCGATGAATCCGGTATCGGTTCCCAGCATAGCGAGACCGTGGATTGTATTGGCTGCTGATCCGCCGGAAGTCCAGGTTCTTGGGAATATAGCTGTTGCTGCTTTTATTCCTTCAGATCTTTCCCTGTCCACGAGTTGCATGCTGCCTTTGGGCAATTTGAATTCCCGAAGGATGTACTCACCCTGAAGGAGTGTCATTATATCAACGAGTGCGTTGCCTATTCCCAATATTCGCATCTTCCAAATTTTTTTGTAAAGATATTGCTTAATTCACATAAAGGGCTTATTTTTGACACGCTAAATTTGAGTGCAAAAATCTTCCTCAGTAGCTCAGTTGGTCAGAGCGGCGGACTGTTAATCCGTAGGTCGCTGGTTCGAGCCCAGCCTGGGGAGCAGAAGTAGACAAGAGGTCATTTTCGACCTCTTTTTTATTTTTGAACTTTGTAAACCCCTGGAAATCTTAAACAAAAGTTGTATGTGTTCCGTAAAGGGGGATGGTTGCAACCCCCTTTTCAAAAACGAGTTTTTATGAAAATAGCTTACTTTTGCTAAATGACCTATATTGACCATATTGAATCATTCAAGTCTTTGTTTAAAGGCAGGGAGGATATTTACGCTATCCGCTGGGAGAAAGATAACAAATCTGGTTATATGCCTGCTTACAAAGTAGACTGGAATGATTATAAAATACACAAATCTAAAGGAGGTAGTTTTAAGGATTACTCAAAAAAGGAGTATCAACCACTTACTGATGAAGTATTAAAGCGGCATTTTCAGGGAACCGTAACTATTGGAATCTACCCTCTTCTTGAAGACAATACTTCTTTTTTTATTGCCGCTGACTTTGATGACAAAAATTGGAAAGAATCTATCCAAAAATTGCATCTGGTATGTGTAAAGCATGAAATTCCTGCCTATGTTGAACGCTCCCGCTCAGGTAATGGTGGGCATTTATGGATATTCTTTGAGGAGAACTTTCCGGCAAAGCAGACAAGAAAACTATTATATGAACTTTTAAGAGAAGCTTCAGTCATTTCTCACTTCGATAAAGAGGCAAGTTTTGACAGACTCTTCCCTAATCAGGATTTTCATACAGGGAAAGGATTGGGTAATTTGATAGCGCTTCCACTCAATGGTAATGCGCTAATGAATGGCAATTCAGCATTTCTGAACCCTGAAAATTACTTACCGTACGACAACCAGTTTGAAATCATAAAGACCTTTCGTAAACTGTCCATGGATAAATTTAGATCCATTTATAAAGATTTTTTTAACGAAAAAGTCGATGATTTCTTTAAATCAAGTTTCGACCGGGATTCCAGACAAACAATTGAGATTCAAATTAGTGGCCAAATATATCTGAAGCGGCTTCATCTTAATAGAAAACTTATTGAGTTTATTAGGGATAATCTTAATTTCATGAACTCGGATTACCTGGTTAAGAAAAACATGGGGAAATCCACGTTTAATCTTGAAAAGTACTTTAGGTTAATTGAAGAGACTCAGGAAGAAGTAATCATGCCTCGGGGATTTGTTGGTAATTTAATTACCTTTTGCAGAAAGGAAGATTTGCCTTTTAAGATTATTGACAAAAGGAAAAAACTTGACCCGGTTGACTTTGAGTCAGATATCGAATTGAGACCGAACCAGGAGGCTGCAATAGAGAAAACTCTTAATAAGGACTTTGGAGTTATTGTTTCGCCACCTGGATCAGGTAAAACGGTAATTGGACTTGAATTAATAGGACTAAAAAGACAGCCGGCCTTAATTATTGTACATAGAAAACAGTTATTTGACCAATGGATTGACAGAATTCAAGCTTTTCTTAAAATACCAAAGAAAGAAATAGGTCAGATTGGGAATCAAAAGTTTAAAATCGGAAAAAAAATCACTGTTGCAATGATACAATCACTTGCAAGATGCAAGGAGATTGAAAAGATTTCAAACAACTTTGGGACAATTATTGTGGATGAATGTCATCATATTCCAGCAAAATCATTTAGAGAAGCAATTGTCAACTTTAATTCATATTATTTGTACGGACTCACAGCCACGCCGAAACGTAAAAACAATGACGAAAAACTGATTTATGTTTACATTGGAAGTATTTTGTATAATGCTGGGCAGGTTGATCAGATCAGGCAGAAACAAACTAAAATAGAGATAAATATCAAAGAGACAAATTTATATGCCCCTTTTGATTATAAAATTGATAAATACGAAACCATTTCCAGAATTCTGATTCATGATACTAACCGGAATTCATTAATATTAGAAGATGTCAGAAAAAACTCAATCCGGTTCAAAACATTTCTAATTCTGACAGAGCGGAGGGCTCATGTTGATATTCTTAACCTTTACCTTAAAGACAAATATGAGACCATTACAATTCATGGGGGAGATTCAGAAAGTAGTAGAAAAAGTAAAATTGAACAGCTTAAACAAGGTCATTATAAAATCGTAATTTCGACCGGACAATATTTTGGCGAAGGAATTGATTTAAATAATCTGGAATGTCTTGTCATTGCATATCCCTTTGCTTTTGAGGGGAAATTAATACAATATATTGGACGCATACAACATTCAGAAAATCCTCCGGTAATTTTTGATTATCGTGATTCCAAAATTGACTACTTTGAAAAAATGTTCAAGCAAAGGAATCGATATTATAAAAAGCTTACCAAAGAAGTGCATTTCTGAAGGATTACTGTGACATTCATCCCATCATAATACTCACTGACCTTTAGGTGCAATAACAAGAGCAAAAGGATCACTGTGACATACTCCACCACAAAACTCCCCGACCCTAATATGCCGGAATGTCATTAAAAGGATTACTGTAATACACTCTTCTTATGAAACTACCTGACCCTGATGTGCCACGACATGACCATAACATAAGGATTACTGTATCATCCTCTCGTCATAAAACTCCCTGGATCTGACATGCTCCGGAGGAGCATCCATCAACCGGCATCTTCTCTGAAAGAGAAGGATTTTAATAACCTCCGGTGAAACCGGAGGTACGGCACCCTCCCGGACGTTAAGCTCCGAAGGAGCGTGCCCCGTTTTAGCGGGGAGCGTGACTTCTATGGAAAATACCTTTCATCAATCTTAATACCCGCCATCTGTATAAGACTTCTATATTCTTCTTCAAAAGATTTCTTTTTGTGATGTTCCTGTTGATTACGGATATATTCAACCAGATCACCCAAATCATAATATGAACAGGTGAAAGAACCGTAGCCTTCGGCCCAACCCTCAAACCGTGGAAGAAACCCTTTCTCTTTCACCCATTTTGAAGTGGACGCTTTTAACTCTCTCATAAAATCTGCCAAAGCCACAGATGGATGAAGATCAGTCAGGATGTGAAGATGGTTTTCAGTACCATTCAGGCAATACATGTGGCTGTTTTTGTTTCTGATTATCCCGGATATATAGGAGTAAAGCCGCTCCACATGATTCTGATCAATGGAAGGGATGTTGTCCTTTGTCCTGAAGACAAGATGATACAACAGTTGACGATAGCTTGCCATAGCATTAGAATTTTGGTTAATAATACAACGAGACGTTAGCAAGATACATGATAAACTGGAAAAATCCTAGTGTGTCACGCCCCCCGCTAAGGCGGGGCAGGCTCTTCAGGGCTTAAATCCATGTAGAGTATTTTACCCCCGGTTAGCACCGGGGGTTATTAAAATCAAGTCACATACGTGACTTTTTTGTCCAGCTGCATTGCAGCTGTTCATGGTTGAAGCTTTAACTTCCCATAGCAAATCCCTCTTTTGCAGAACAATTTCACGGGTTTGATAATTTTGAGGTTGGGAATGGTATCCCCTTTCGAAACTCATTGGCCCTGATATGCCGGGACATAACCAATAGGATTATTGTATCATACTGTCGTCACAAAACTCCCTGGATCTGACATCCAGTACCAGGCACAAAAGGATCACTGTGACATACTCTACCACAAAACTCCCCGACCCTGATATGCAGGAATATGACTGAAAGCATTTCTGTAACATATTCTCCTCACGAAACTCACTAATCTTGAAATGCAAGAACAATAACAATGAGGATTATTTTGACAGACTACCATCACAGAACTTACGCCCCTGGTATACAGAATCAGGAGCAAAAGGATCACTGTGACATACTCCACCACAAAACTCCCCGACCCTGATATGCCGGAATGTCATTAAAAGGATTACTGTAATACACTCTTCTTATGAAACTCCCTGACCCTGATGTGCCACGACATGACCATAACATAAGGATTACTGTATCATCCTCTCGTCATAAAACTCCCTGGATCTGACATGCTCCGGAGGAGCATCCATCAACCGGCATCTTCTCTGAAAGAGAAGGATTTTAATAACCTCCGGTGAAACCGGAGGTACGGCACCCCCACGGATGTTAAGCTCCGAAGGAGCGTAACTGCATTGCAGTTGTTCGTGGTTGAAACTTTAAGTTCCCTCGGCAAATCCATCTTTTGCACAATTATTTTACGGGGTTGATAAACGTAAAATTGGAAAAGATCACCCATCACATAACTCCCAGGCACTGACATACTGAAACATGACCAAAAGAATAGAACTTAAGCAATCCTGGAGGGTTGAATATCCAAACTGGAATTTTAGTTTTGCCAATGCTCATGGTGGACAGAATTTTATTGACAAGGACGATTATGGAAAAATCATTACACTTTCTGTTTCGTCATTAATCCGGTTTTTTCTTTTTGACGTAAATATTGGTCAAAACCCGGAAATACTTTTTACTTTGTATATAATTTACGGACTAATTCAATGTAAGGATATCTATGTTTCCATTTCAGGATAAAGGTTAGCAAAAGAATAAATCAGATCATATAATGAATTATTGTAACGAAGTACCACTAAAAATAAACCTATGAACAAACTTAACGAAATTCATGAACTTCTTAAAGATGTGGAATCCGGAAGATTAATTACACGGAAAGAATCAGTTGAGTTGCTTAAACTGCCTGAAAACTCCATTGAAGCTGCACATCTGCGCTCTGTGGCCAACATCGTCACACGAAAGAGGTTTAATAATAAAGCTCTTATGCTTGGACAGATTGGAATCGACATGGAACCTTGTGACGGGGATTGTGCATTCTGTTTTTTTGCTAAATCTTTTACAAAGATCAAACCCTCAATGCTTGAATTTGATGAGATCAAATCACGATGCGATGGCTTTATAGCAGGTGGAGCTGCAGGAGTATTCCTGATGACTATGCACAGATTCGGATTTGACTGGTTCAGGGATATGTGTCATTCATTAAAACAGTCACTGCCAAAGGATTTTATGATACTGGCAAATGTCGGAGACATTTCAATTGAACAGATAAAAGAACTGAAGGAAGCCGGAGTTTCGGGAGCTTACCATGTATGCAGGCTAAAAGAAGGCATTGATTCATGTATGAAGCCTTCCGGACGTATTAAAACCATAGAGAAAATAATTGAAGCAGGCATGGATTGGTATACCCAATGTGAACCTATCGGTCCTGAACACACACCCGAAGAATTAGCTGATCAGATATGGCTGGGTGTCGATATGCCCTGTGTTCAGCATGGAGCTCAGCAGAGATTTCCGGTACCGGGTTCGCCTTTGTATTCAAAGGGTATTATTTCTTTGGCCCGACTATCACAGATCGTAGCAGTAATAGCACTTGCCACTCAAAACAATAAAAACCAGAAAAGCGTCTCCGTGAACGTTTCCAACGTTGTAGCCCTGTTATCAGGAGCCAATGCATTTTTCCCGGAAGCCGGAGAGCCGTTAAAAGAGGAATATCAGGAAAACTCACATGAGGCTGCGGACGGATTTACCACAGCATTATGGAGACAAAGCAATGAAATTACTACTGCAGATTGCCGGTATATGATCGAGTCAGCCGGGTTTTCAGGCTATGTAAAATACTAAACTTATGTTTATACTTGCTTATGTTTTATTTTCTGCCAGATGAGTCTTATAAAAATCTTTTGGGAATCAAAGGGAGAATTTAAAACAAACATCAGATCTTTAAAACAAATTTTCCGCGGATGAAAGTATTACTCACATTGATTCTTAGTCTTGCCTTTCTGCAAAGCAACGGGCAGCAATTCTCTAAGAACTGGAAGGATCTAAACTATGCCGGAGACACAACAGTGAGCCACAGGCTCGATATTTATCTTCCTCTTTCTGAACAGAGTTCTTACCCAGTTGTTATGGCTATTTGCGGAAGCGCCTGGTTTGGAAATAATACCAAGGATGAAGCTTTCAGGATTATGGCTAAACCATTGCTCGATGCAGGTTTCGCGGTGGTTACGGTAAATCACCGGTCAAGCAGGCAAGCCATTTTCCCGGCGCAAATAAATGATATTAAGGCAGCTGTTCGCTTTGTAAGGGCGAATGCTGAAAAATATCAGTTAAATCCTTCATTTATTGGAATAACCGGTTTTTCATCGGGAGGTCATCTTTCAGCATTGGCAGGAACTTCAGGAGCTGTCGGAAAGCACACTGTAAAAACAGCGGAAGCTGACCTTGAAGGTAATATAGGAAGTTATACAAAGTACAGCAGCAGTGTAGATGCAGTTGTCGATTTCTTTGGACCTACAAATTTCCTGCTAATGGATTCCTGTGCCGGAGGAAGCTCGTCGCACAATGCGGCTGATTCACCTGAATCGACCCTTATAGGAGGACCTATACAGAATCACCCTGACAAATGTGCATTAGCTGATCCCATTACCTATGTCGATGCCGGTGATCCTCATTTCCTGATCATCCATGGGGATAATGATCCCCTTGTCCCGCATTGTCAAAGTGAAGTTCTTTTCATAGCTTTACAAAAGGCAGGTGTCGGAAGCCGGTTTGTAACGGTTCCGGGAGGGGGCCATGGACCCGGAGTTTTTGAAGAAAAATATTTTAAAATGATGACAGACTTTTTCCTGAAGGAATCAGCTGATAAAATAGCTCATTAATAAAAAACCTGAAGGAATAAAAGAATGTATATGAACAGGAAAGGATTCCGGGCTGAATAATCTTGAAATCATCCGGTGTTTTTTACCGGGAATGAGGAACTACTTCCCCTTCATCCCGGCATTATTTCAAATGCCAACAGTGATTTTTCCAAAGCAATTAAGTATATTGTTCGTTGTTATAAAATGAGGTTATGAAACCATGGGAACGGGACGCGGGAAGAACGGGACTCGGTACGCGGCATGCACTTTGAATTGCCCTGTGCCCCGTGCTCTGCGCCCTGTGCCCTGCGCCCTGTTCCACATACCATTAAAATAAAAAGTATATTATGATAAAAAGAGCATTTCTGATAGTGATAATGATTTCAACCTGGATAAGTTTTGCATCATCCCAGGAAGCTACCAGGTGGAGAGGGCCTTCGGCCGATGGTATTTACCCCGATAAGGGATTACTCAAAAGCTGGCCTGCAAACGGACCCGAAGTACTGTGGTCATTTGAACAACTGGGAGTGGGTTTTGCATCTCCCTCCTTTTACGGTGGACACATATATATCCCTACCATGCTGGGAGACCAGGGCTATATTTTTAAGCTTGACATGTCGGGGAAACTGATATGGAAAGCAAACTACGGCACCGAATATACTGACAGATATCCGGGTACCCGGTCGTCGGTAACAATTTCCGGGGATCTGTTGTACATGCTCAGCGGTATCGGGAAGCTTGTATGCATGAACACGAAAGACGGTTCAGTCAGATGGAGCAAAGAGCTTACACGGGATTTTGACGGAGTGATCAACCGCTACGGCTATAACGAGACAATTGTCGTTGATGGCGACAGGTTGTACACTACTCCCGGCGGGAAGAAGAACAATGTTGTGGCATTGAACCGTTTCACAGGCAACCTGATCTGGACTTGCCCGGGAAAAGGGGAGAAGGCCGCTTATTGCACACCGCAGCTGATAAGGCTTCCTGCACGCCGCCTCCTTGTTACACATACCGAATCACATATCATGGGGATTGACATAAGTAACGGGAATCTCCTCTGGTCTTACCCCTGGGCAAACCTCCGTCTCGAACATCAGAACACACCTATTTACAAAGACGGTCTACTTTTCTGTTTGAGCGGTTATGGCATGGGAGCAATAATGCTCAACTTAAGTCCTGACGGAACTTCAGTTACGAAACGCTGGTTCAACCAATCCTTCGACTGCCGCATGGGGGCCGCTGTCCTCCAGAATGGCTACATATACGGTTCGGGGCATAACGATCCTTCATGGCAGTGCTACAATTGGGACACCGGCGAAAAAATGTACTCCTCACGCGACCTTTTTATGGGTGCTGTGATCGCTGCCGACGGGATGCTTTATTGCTGCAGCGAGAAGGGCGAGATAGCTCTTGTCAAACCGGATCCATCAGGCTTTAAAATCATTAGCCGGACGACAATCCAAAAAGGAACCGGAACACATTGGGCACATCCCGTTATTCATGAAGGCGTGCTGTATGTACCGCGAGGGGAGGCACTGATTGCCTACAAGATCCGATAAATGTTAATTCCCGGCTAAAGCAGCGGAAGCTGCTTTAACCGGCCGCCATAAGCATATTTACCAGGGAATGAGGTGTTTATAGTAAGATCATTTAACAATGGGAGTAAGCACGATATTCCTGTATGCTACTTTACCGTGATCACCCTGCAGGTAAATGGGGCCGGGAGCGAAAACATCAGAATGCAGGGCTCCTCCGGTCGGTCCGTGTACAGGCTGATTATCTATGATCTTCACACCGTTAAGTATTACAGTTATATGCCTTTCGCAAAGGGTAACGTCGAGTGACTGCCACTCACCGGCTGGTTTCTCGGCAGCAGATGAAGGTGTAATACGACTGTAAACCGCCCCCATATTGTGAGGATCGACCGGGCGGCCGTATGAATCCACAACCTGTATTTCATAAATTCCCCTGAGATAAACGCCGCTGTTGCTGCCGGCCGGAACATTGACTTCATATTTTATGTTGAAGTCGTTGAACTCCTTTTCGGTCCGGAGGTTTCCGTAGCTGACACGTTCACCTTCCTTCTGAACCGGATCATTGACAAGAGTCCCGTCAACAACAGTGAATCCGTTTGTCTGTTTTTCATTGACAAGCTTCCATCCTGTCAGGTCTTTTCCGTTGAATAGCTGTTCCGGCTCACCGAATTTGACCGCGGCAAGGTCGGGAGCAGATGGTACCGGCGGGAGCTTCACCCCGGTGAAAGTTGTTGTATCAACGCTTAGACCATCCCTTCCCGGGGTTAACAGGATGCCATTTATCTTTTCCCCGTCCCTGACGATCTCGAGCCAGCTGGTTACTGTTTGGGATTTTACGGGATTTCTTTCTTCATCTCTCTTTCTCACAACGTTATTTGATCTCTGTATTGTAAGGACATAATCTTTTGCAAGAAAAACCGATGATACCGGCAACACGCTTCCTCCTCCCCACAGGATATCGGCATCAAGGTAGCCGTCTTCCTGGCGGACTTCGATCCAGCCGACGGATCCGTTTTCAATATCGATGGTCCACTGACCGAGGAATTCCGTAATGTCGGTTTTGACCACGGTGGTCTTTTCGGCATTTGAGCTGCAGGCGCTCAAAAAGGCAACAATTGCACAAAGCAGGATGACAGGCAGAATTTTTTTCATGACAGAATCTGTTTAATGTTAATTATAAGGCTTGATAAAATTTCAAAACATATAAAAATATGAAATTAATCTGAAGATATCTTTCAAGAACAAGGGATTAAATAATTTAAAAAGATACGAAAATTTATCGATAAACGATATGCAGCTTATTGTTATTCGATAAATTTTTTACCTAAAACGATATGTTTTTCAGGCCCTGGAGCCTGATTCTCAGCAAATCAGGCTCCAGGGCACACATTGATATACTCAAGCGGTTAAAATCCTTTTGAGTGTTGTGAATAAATAGGAAAATGTTGGTTTGAAATTAACTTATATCCGGCTCGCGTTATTTTAGGATCTGATTTTATTAATGGCAATTTTTTTGCAATCTTTGGTTTAAATTTTTTTAGAATCAAATTCATCAGAAATTCCAGGCATTAATCAACAGAAATCAGATGAACAGAACGGTACGCGGAAAGAACGACGCGCGGTATGCAATCTGCTCCTTGAGTTGCCCCGTGCCCTGTGCTCTGTGCCCCGCGCCCCGTGCTCTGTGCCCCGTGCCCTGAGCTCTGTGCCTGTGCCCCGTGCCCTGAGTCATCCCATTAAAACCAAAATAATAATATGATGAAACCCACATGTATCAAATATACAAACACGTATGAATATAATTTTCAAACATGTGGGTTCCATCAGACCATTGAAATAAAAATTATATACTGATGAAAAAGCTGAGTATTCCGATAGTTTTAGCGCTGTTCACCGCGACACTTCTGCTGGTGATATCATGTGCGGTCAATCCTGTAACCGGCAAGAAGCAGATAATGCTTATGTCGGAACAACAGGAAATCGCACTTGGCATGTCTTATGATCCGCAGGTTCTTGCAACTTTTGGAGTCTATAACGATAATAATCTTCAGTCTTTTGTACAGGCCAAGGGCAATGAAATGGGAAAGATATCCCATCGTCCGAATCTTGCTTACCATGTAAAGGTTGTGGATTCACCTGTTGTCAATGCCTTTGCCGTTCCGGGCGGGTATATTTATCTCACCCGTGGCATTCTTGCACAGCTTAACAGTGAAGCTGAACTGATAGGTGTTCTGGCTCATGAGATGGGTCATATCACAGCCCGGCATACAGTTGCAACCCAGAGCAAGCAGCAGCTTGCACAGATTGCTCTGATCGGTGGTATGATTGCCTCCGATAAGTTTGCCCAGTATGCCCAGTATGCCATGCAGGGGCTTGAGCTCCTGTTTCTAAGTTTCAGTCGCGACGATGAAAGGCAGGCTGATGCCCTTGGTGTCGAGTATTCATCTAAGCTTGGGTATGATGCCCATAAAATGGCAGAATTCTTCAAGGTGCTGAAGAAGATGAGTCTTGCAGAAAGTGAAGGAGGAATACCCACGTTCCTGTCGACACATCCCGATCCGGGCGACAGGTATAACGACGTGAACAGGCAGGCGGCGGAATGGCAGACGCGGCTGAACCTGGGAACATACAAAGTAAACCAGGACCAGTATCTTCAGATGATTAACGGGATTATTTACGGTGATGATCCCAGGCAGGGCTATGTCGAGAACAATGTATTTTATCATCCCGAGTTGAAATTCAAATTCGGATATCCCATGGGCTGGAAGCTTGAGAACTCACCACTCCAGGTAACAATCAGCCCTTCTGATGGAAAGGCCCTGATTCTTTTCATGCTGTCGGATCAGAAGACTCTTGAAGCCGCTGTTGACACCACCATGGCAAGATACGGTCTGACTCCCACGGGAAGCAGGAGAACAACCGTTAACGGTTTGCAGGCTATCATGACACAGGCAAAACAGGTTTATCAGAACCAGTCGACCGGTTCAACGTCAACAAACCTTGTTCTCAGTTATTTTATAAGTCACGGCGGTTTGATATATGTATTCCATGGAGTTTCGACCGAAGCTGATTTCAATACCTATGCCACGACCATGAACACGGCCATGGCCACTTTTTCGAACCTGACTGAAGCCTCGAAAATAAATGTACAACCGAAGAGGATAAAAGTTGTTAAAGTTGCCAGGGCTGGTACGGTTGCTGATGCATTCAATTATTTCAGGGTTCCCCAGGCTCAGCATGCTGAGTTTGCACTGCTGAATGACCTGGAGCTTACCGATAAGGTTGCAGCCGGAAAATTGCTTAAGATTGTGAGTCAGTAAAGCTTGTTTCGCGGAAAAAACAAAAAACCCGGATTGAAGAGAACAACAATCCGGGTTTTATTCTTTCAGATAATTCTTTTAATAGGAAGGAAGTTTATATCCGTTATGATAAACGGGAGTTATCAGAGCATTGGCTGTTTCTGTTCCGAACTTCTGTGTTGCATCGTTCCAACTTACCTTCTCTCCGGTCCGGAACGCGATATTTCCCATTTGGGCTACCAATCCCACATTTCTTCCGATATCAATATTTGCGTTCAGTTTTTCGGGTGTGTTGTTCTTTAGGCAGTCAAGGAAATTGCGGGTATGGAGGTCCAGGCCGTTCCCGACATTTTTCTGAACAGGCACTGCTTCAATCTTCTGTTTTTCGGGTACAACTTCCCATCCCTGGCGGTCAAGGACGAGGGTTCCGTTTTCACCTATGTACGACATTCCGTGAGCTCTTTTCCAGTTGCCAAGTCCAATACCGATGGTGTGTTCCCAGATCATGGTGAAGTCGTTGAAGTCATAAACGGCTGTCATAGTGTCGGGAGTTACCATATCATCTTCGGGGAAGGCGTATTTACCTCCGATAGCCATTACCGACGATGGTATTGACTTATCCATACCATAGAGTATATAATCGATCAGATGGACGCCCCAGTCGGTCATCAGGCCGTTGCCGTATTCCCAGTACCATCTCCATGTGAAATGGAAGCGGTTCATGTTGAAAGGTCTTATGGGAGCAGGTCCGAGCCATAGTGTAGTCGACGCCTGCCCCGGAACCGGCTCATCAGGTACTTTAGGAACAGCACCCTTCCAGTCGACATACGACCAGGCCTTGCAGGTACGGATTCTTCCGAGCTTTCCGGATTTCAGGTAATTTATGGCATCGACGAAATGAGGCTGGCTTCTCTGCCACTGCCCCACCTGAACCATTTTGCCATATTTCCGTGTAGCGTTCCACATGATATTAATTTCGGCGATGGAATTCCCTATGGGTTTTTCGACATAAATATGCTTGCCGGCCTCAAGGGAATGAACAAACTGCAGGCAGTGCCAGTGGTCGGGAGTGCCGATGATAACCAGATCGATATCCTTGTTATCCAGCATCTTCCGGTAATCGGAATAATGCTTCGGAGCGGCAAAACCAAGTTTTACTATATCGGCCGTGCGGCTGTCGAGAAAATTTTTATCGATGTCGCACAACGCGACACACTCTACCTCCGGATTTTTCAGAAATGAAGCCAGGTTGCTGTAACCCTGACTCCTGACTCCAATGAGCCCGATCCCGATCTTGTCGTTCGGGCCGGCTTTTCTTTTCCTTGCCTGGGCAAGCAAGTCAACCGGAATCACTGATCCGGCAGCAATAACGGATGCTGTTTTTATAAAGTCCCTGCGTGATGGATTCATATTTTAACTCCTTTTTGAGATTACGCGGCAATTTAACATTTTCCTGTAATCTGATCAAATTCTTACTGCATCTTTGTTCAATCATATTATCGTTTGATATCTGAATCGTGTTTGCCATCCCTGAAGGGATATCAATTTTTGCGCCGGCAGTTTCGTCTGAAATTGAAAAAACCAGGTAAGTATGGTCTTTCTGAGTCATTACAGGTATGGCAGGGAACACAGAACCACGGATGACATTTGAGGCAATCAGAACAAGCCATGTAATTCGGCATTTATCTTGTCGATCACCTCGCTGAGGTGGTCACTGTTGTTCGGGAAGTTGTAATGGTCGGCTTCAATGATAAGCATTTTCCCGAGCTTGTACGATTGCACCCAGGCTTCATATCGTTCGTTGAGTCTCTTCAGGTAGTCGAGTCTTATTGAGCTTTCATATTCCCTTCCCCTGTTCTGGATCTGGTTTACCAGTGTGGGCACCGAGGCTCTCAGGTAAAGAATCAGGTCGGGTGGCTGAATCAGGGAGCTCATCAGGTTGAAGAGGGCAGTATAGTTGTTGAAGTCGCGGGTTGACATCAGTCCCATAGAATGCAGGTTGGGTGCGAAAATACAGGCATCCTCATAGATGGTCCTGTCCTGTACGATGTTTTGTTCCGATTTTTTTATCTCGATTATCTGGCTGAAACGGGAATTGAGGAAATAAATCTGCAGGTTGAAAGACCATCTTTGCATATCCTCATAGAAATCGTTCAGATAGGGATTATCATCAATATCTTCATAATGAGGGATCCATCCGTAATGTTTGGCAAGAAGCCCTGCCAGTGTCGTTTTTCCCGACCCAATGTTGCCTGCTATTGCTATATGCATTTTCGGAGACTTTACTTTTCAGGCTCTAAGTTACTAAAAAACCATAAAGTTCCTCAATAAATTCACGGGTGTTTGAAAGTCGCGGAACTTTATTCTGTCCGCCCAGCTTGTTACGCGACTTCAGCCATCTTGTGAAAGTCCCTGTAGGAACGCTTTTTACAAGAGGCATCACCAGGTTTATATCCTTGTACCTTTTGGCCTCGTAGTCGGAGTTGATCGATTTGAGTGTATCATCGAGAATCCGGGTGAATTTCTGAAGTTCGTCCGGTTCTTTTTCGAATTCGATCAGCCATTCATGTGTTCCCCGTGATGATTCTCCCATGAAAACCGGTCCTGCAGTATATTCCAGGATGGAAGCGCCTGTTTCCCTGCATGCATTCTCAAGGGCTTTTTCGGCATTTTCGGCTATAAGTTCCTCGCCGAAAGCATTTATGAAATGCTTTGTCCGGCCGCTAATGCGGAACCTGAAAGGATTTGTTTCGGTAAAAACCACAGTATCGCCAATAAGATATCTCCAGAGGCCGCCGTTTGTGGAGATCACGATCGCGTAATTGACATCCTTCTTCACTTCTCCCAGGGTCAGGGCAGGAGCAGAATCGGATCCCACTGCTCCAGCCGGTATGAATTCATAGAAGATACCGTAGTCGAGCATCAGCAGCATATCGCTTTTCCCCGGATCATCCTGGATCCCGAAGAATCCTTCCGATGCGTTGTATGTTTCCATATAGTGCATCTGATCGCCCGGTATCAGCTTTTTATAGATTTCCCGATAGGGCGTGAAACTAATCCCGCCGTGGAAGAATACCTCGAGGTTTGGCCATACATCAAGGAGACTGGATTTACCCGTATAGGCAAGCACGCTCTTGATAAGTGTCAGATACCATGATGGGACTCCCGATAAACTGGTAACATTTTGTTTTGAAGCAATCCTTGTAATAAGTTCAAGCTTCTTCTCAAAATCCTCGATAAGCGCTATCTCCCTTTTGGGGGTTCTTATTAGTTCTGCATAGAAGGGAGAGTTTGAAAGAAGCACTGCCGAGAGGTCGCCGTAAACGGAATTGTTTCCGGCCTGATTGATCCGGGTGCTTCCTCCAAGTGTAAGGGCTTTACCGCTGAACATTCGGGTGGAAGGATAGTTGGAACAGTAGATGGTCAGGACATCCTTCGCGGCCTGGAAGTGACATTTATAAAGCGATTCCCGGCTTACCGGGATGAATTTGCTTTTAGAGGAGGTTGTCCCCGACGATTTTGCGAACCATCTGATGCTGCCCGGCCATGTGACATTGTCTTCACCTGCGCGCATCCTTTCTACAAGAGGAAGATAATCCTCGTACGAACTCAGGGGAACCCTCGACTGGAAAGCTGCAGCTGAACTGATTGAGGAAAAACCGTACCGCCTGCCCAGATCAGTCGAAGAGGCAAAGGCCAGGAGATCTGACAGGACTTTTTGCTGGATATCAACAGGGTTTTTCCTGAAATCATCTATCTGATTCAGGCGACCGGCATACAAACGCCTGATAATTATAGGTATGAGAGCCATTTGCAAGATGACCTGTTTAAGGCTTAAAGATAGAGAAAAGATTTCCAATGCCAGGCCGTGAGTCAGCTGAAAATTTCTCTCAGGATTTCTGTTGAGTTCACTTTTTTCAGCAGTGGGAGGTGGATACCGAAATATTTTACCAATGTCTCAAGCACTTCATTTCTGAGTTTGCCTGTAAGTGGAATGTCAAGCATTTCTTTGAAGGGAGCGCTGAAGAACCGAGCCAGGATTTCCGTTATATGAGCTTCGCAGTAATCAGGGTGAGTGGGAGGAAGGATCACGAAGCTGCCGTTCCTGAGGTCGAAATATTTCTTTGACGGATCGTCTCTTCTGCCGGGTTCGAATCCGAGATAGGCGGAGAGGCCGGTAAGGAAGGCAATGTGAAAATTTGAAAAGCGCTCTTCACATCCGTCGAGATATTTTATAGAGTGTTCGAGATAGTCAAAAAGCTCATGATTGGAACTCTCTTCCCTGAGCACCGATGACAGAATCTCGGAAAGGAAGACGGCAATGCAGCTTTTCCTGATGTCGGAATATATCCGGGCAGGTGCATGCGCTACCGAAAATTCTTTAAGCAGCTGGACTTCCCGCGACTCCTTGTAATACATTACTATATTCAGGATTGACATAGGCTGAAAGAGGGCGTTATGCCTGCCCGATTTCCTGTTGTTCATCCCCCTGACCAACACCGGTTGCCTCCCGAAATCGCGGGTATAGAACTGCACTATCACCCCCGAGTCGGTGTATTTGATCTGATGAAGAATTATACCTGTTGTCTTTTGAAGCATCGCGGATCTTAATGGCTCAAATTTAAAATTATTATATTTACCTGTCAATCCTACCATTATGATATCATCAGGGAAAGAAGAGTTAGTAAGGCGTGTTGCAAAGCTTGCAAAGCTCAACCAGGAGCTTGAGGAGAAGATAAGGAAGCTTGAGAAGGAGAATGAAAAGCTGGCAGCTCAGCTTGAAAAGCGTAAGGCAGTAATACAGGAAGATCAGCCGGCAACTGAAGAATCACTGAAATTCAATATGGTGACCATCCTGTTCGCCGAAATTCAGCGATTGGGGAAAACATTTGAAGGAATCGATTCGGCACTTGTAATGGATGAACTGGATGAGATCTTCTTCGAGTTCGGCTCGATAGCGGATAAATACAAGATTGAGAGGATCAAAACGATCGGCGACACCTTTATGTGTGCCGGGGGCATTCCTGTGAAAAATATAACGAACCCCGTGGAAGTTGTAATGGCTGCTATGGAGATGCGGAATTTACTCGAAAGATATGAGAGGGAAAAGAGGGGAGGGGAGCAAAGGTTGTGGGACCTCAGGATAGGTATTCATACCGGACCGGTCACGGCCACTGTATCGGGCCGGAAAAAGATCAGCTACGACATAAAGGGCGACACGGTTCACAATGCAAGCAGGCTGAGCTCACTTTCGGGAAGCGGCTCGATACTGATATCCGTTATGACCTATGAACTGGTGAAGGAGTTTTTTGACACTGAGTATTATGACAGGCTTCCTGTAAAATACAAGGATGATCTTCTGATTTACAGGGTCAGGGGATTGAAGCCCGAATTCTCGGCCGAAGGCAGGGGGATGTATCCTAACGACTCGTTCAGGATCAAGTTCGGACTGATCCAGTTCACTGACCTTCAGGAGATGGTCCTCGACAAGCTTGAAAAAGAGCTTCCCGACTTTGTGTTTTATCACAATGTCAAGCACACGGTTGATGTGGTGACAGAGGTCGAGCTGATAGGCTGGGCAGAAGGATGCTCCGACGAGGAGATACTTCTTCTCAAGACGGCTGCCCTGTTTCACGACACCGGTATAACCGTTTCGTTCGATGACCATGAATTTCACGGAACGGAGTATGCAAGGAAGGTGCTTCCCGATTACGGTTATACAGCTGAACAGATTGAGAGGATATGTTCCATTATTATGGCAACCAAGCTGCCGCCCAGGCCTTCGAACCTTCTGGAGGAAATAATATGTGACTCGGATCTCGACTATCTCGGGAGAAGCGATTTCATACCGGTGTCAAACAGTCTTTTCGAGGAACTTAAGGCACAGAACAAGATGAAGGATTTGAATGAATGGAACAAGCTTCAGGTAAAATTCATTTCGGGGCACCAGTATTTCACACAGACAGCAAGGCGTCTCAGGGAGGTAAACAAGAAGCTTCAGATAGAGAGGATCAGGAGCCTTATCAGCGACTGATTATCTTGATATTACAAGTATCCTGGTAATGCACGATTTGGAGCCGTCGCCCGCGGCACAAAAGACAAGATAAACTCCCGATCGCACCCTCCTGCCGTTATAGGTTGACAAGTCCCACGATGCCTGTCCCCCTTCGGAAATCGTCTCGTATACCAGGTTTCCGCTGATATCGGTTATCTTAATCTCTGTATCCCTCATCAGTCCTGTAATGGTTACATTGCCTGTGAAGTCTTCCCTGACAGGATTCGGGAATGAATAGACCTTGCTGAATGAAGCTTTTCCAGAAGTTGCAGTTTCCCTTATTGAAAGAGTCCCTTCGGAGGTGCCGAGCCATACCTCGCCGGAAACCTGGTCAATGGCAATGGAAGCTATTGAGTCGGAGAAAAGAGGACTGTTAAAGGCATTGTAATTCTTCAGGACCTGAGTACCGTCGGCTGAAAGGAGATAAGCTCCCGAGTTTGAGGTTCCAAGCCACTTTCTGTTTGCACCGTCAACCGATATTGAGGTTATTGTTTCTTTACCGAGCATATAGTCGGCCAGTCCCGACCCGTCGTTTCTCGGCACCCTAATCCTGTTTCCCCTTGCATCGCTGTCAAAAAGCCGCTCAGGATTGTGATAGATTACCGGACCCTGGTCAGTACCGACCCAGATGTTTCCGTCGAGATCCTCGGCAAGGGCGAAGGCAGAACCGAATATCCTGTTGTCGCTGTCGATTATTGTCAGCCTCCTGGTGAGGTCGTCGGTGTAAATATCAGGAGTTCCGTTGTCGTCGATAATGAATAATCCATAACCCCCGGGAAGAATTATCCAGATCTGGCCTTTTGAAGTTGATATCAGATCGCCTGCAAGTGGGGAGTCAATAATCCGGGGATAACTGATCCAGTTACCGCCGGACTTCAGTATTATGATTTTTTCCCTGACATCAGGTTGTGTCATCCACAGGTTTCCTGATCTGTCAAAAGCAAGACCCAGCACCCTAGTTTCTCCCGTTGCGCCTGATTCCTGAAGCGGGGAATTTGAAGAGTCGTATATCTTATCGGCTCTGTTATTTTTATAGCGAAACAAACCTCCTCCCCAGGAAGAAATGAAAAACACCGAAGGATCTGAAGGGTCGCTTACTGCTCTCATTGCATCGGCATGGAAATCGGATGAAATGATTTCAAATTTCTGCCCGTCGTAGACTGAAACCATGAAAGGAATCTTAAGTCCTGCCGATGAACCGGAGATCCCTCCCGGGCATATAATAGTCTTGCCTCCCTCTGAGGCAATCATTGCCACTTTGTTTAAGGCAGGTCCGGAAACCGGCAGTCTGGCAAAATCAGCCATGTTTTTCCCATGTATTATGCCAAGTACCCTATCGGCTATCCAAATGTCAGATTCGGAGATCACAGCCTGGAAGATGTCAGGCTGCCCCCAGCCGTAGGAATCTATTTCCCTGATAAGCAATCCCCGGGAATTATAATATCTGAGTGAGCGGGATGAAGAGATGGTAAATCCCCCGGGAGCAGTATCCATTGATCTGTTGGTTGTTCCGGGCGATTGGGAGAAAACGGAAGCTCCTTCGTTTACTGCATATACAATATCGCCGGCTGCTTCACCCGGGAAGTTGCAGTAAAGAGTTCCGTCAGAAAAGACAAGCAGGTTGCATGTTGACTCAGGCACTCCGCTTACTCTCCGCCAGTTACCCGGGTATGCCAGTCCCTGGTTTTGAATATCAGCCTGCCACAAACCATTGGAAGTTGCAGCGTAAACGAAACCATTTCCGAAGGCAAGATCGAAGACCTCATTGTCGCTTTCGTCCTGACCGGGTTTCCATGTATCGCGGATCTCTTTCCTGGAGATATCGGCAACTATGATTCCATATCCGGAAGCCAGGCAGGCAAATTCCCCCCTTGTTCTGATTCTGTTGATTTTTTTCCTGATACCGGGGAAGTGGTTCCTGATGTCGGGTATATTTTCAATTTTATTTCCGTTTACAAGGTCAATGTTCAGGCTGTTATATGCAATCACCAGAGTCTTGTTTTCCTCTGACCATCCAAGCGTAGCGATTCCGGTTTCGGAAAGGCCGCTTACGGGTGACAGTTTCCTGAGTTCATTCATACCTGCTTCATGAACAAGTATTGAGGTTCCGGTTGATGCATAAACAATATCTGAATTGCCTGCAATGGCTACAGCAGAGTTGTAGCTCAGCCGGTCGGTCCAGGTGCCGGGCGGGGACTGGCCGTTCAGCCTGAACAGGATGAAAACCGCTACTGTTATTGACAACAGGTTCCTCATCTTAATATAACTTTTATTTTAAAAATGTGTAACACTAAAGGCACAGGGCACAGGGCACAGGGCAACTCAAGGTGCAGACCGCACTCCGCGAGCCGCTTTCATTTGACACATGTGGGTTTCATCATTCATTTATTATAATATGGAATTGGTATTCTTCTCTGAAGCATATTCGGAAAGGAATGCTTTCAGGCCGGCAAAGGCCCTGGCCCTGTGTGAGATCTTGTTCTTTTCGTCAAGGTCCATTTCAGCAAAGGTCAGCTTCCTTCCTTCAGGCAGGAACACGGGATCATACCCGAATCCCATTTTACCTCTTCTTTCGGTGATTATCTCTCCTTCCACTATTCCTTCGAAAAGATGCTCTTTTCCATCGAGGATGAGTGCAATTACTGTTCTGAATCTGGCTTTGCGGCTGGTTTTCTTTTCGAGCAGGGCAAGGAGCTTGTCTATATTGGCTTCCGAGTCCTTGTTTTCCCCGGCAAAGCGGGCTGAATGCACTCCCGGATCTCCATTCAGCGCCTCGGTTTCGAGACCTGTATCGTCGGCAAAGACATTCATCCCTGTGGCATTATGGATGAACCTGGCCTTAAGCAGGGCATTGCCTTCGAGAGTTGCTTCGTTTTCCGGGATATCTTCCTCCATACCGATATCCCCGAGGCTTAACAGCTTAAAGCTGTTTCCAAGGACATTGTTTATTTCCCTGATTTTATTCAGGTTGTTCGATGCAAATACAATCTCCATCCGGCTGTAATTTTTAGGGCTAATTTAATAAAAGTGCCGAAAGTTCCTGAATATCACAATGGCATCTAAAGTTTGGCGTTAATAAAGTTAAATCATAAATTTGAAAACGTATAATTAACCCATAAGGTAAATGCTGTTAATGAAGAAGTTGAGCCTGTCATTCAGCATGATGACTGTTACAGCATTGCTTTCAGTTCCGGCTTTTGCCGCTTCGGATTATTCCACCGGCATAAGTTTCAGCATTCCTGTGCTGATAACCGGAGTAGTACTTCTTCTGATAGTTCAATACATTTTCTACCGTCTTCTTGAAAGAAAGTTCAGGAATAAGCAGGCGGAGCTGGAAAAAATTATTTCAAAAAAGAACGAAGAGATTAAAAAGATAAATGAAAAGACTGAGGCTCTTCTGGCAAATGTGCTTCCGAAGGATACAGCAGGTGAACTGATGGCCAGGGGGAAGGTTTCAAAGACGAGGTACAATTTTGTTACGGTGTTGTTTTCAGATATTCAGGGCTTTACGCAGATTGCCGAGGAGATGAACCCGGAGGTATTGATTGATGAGCTCGACAAGTTCTTTTTTCATTTTGATTCGGTGGTCGAAAAATACCGCATTGAAAAGATAAAGACAATCGGGGATGCCTATATGTGTGCCGGCGGAATACCTGAAAAGAACAGGACCAATCCGGTTGAAGTGGTGATGGCGGCTCTCGAGATGCAGGATTATATGAATAAGCTCAAGGAAGAATCGATGAGCAGAGGTATTAAGTATTGGGATATAAGGATAGGTATTCACACGGGTACTGTAATTGCGGGAGTGGTGGGTCAGAAAAAGCTTTCATATGATATATGGGGTGATACTGTCAATATTGCAAGCCGGATGGAGTCATCGGGAGTGGGGGGTAAGATTAACATTTCGGGTACGACGTGGGAATTTGTAAAGGATTTCTTTGAATGTGAATACAGGGGGAAGATGCCCGTAAAGTATAAAGGAGAGCTTGACATGTATTTTGTAAAGGGGATATTGCCGGAGCTCAGGGAAGAGAACGGGATGCCCAATAAAAAGTTCAGGTTCATGCTGCAGCTATTGAAGCTTCAGGATCTTGAAGAGAAAGCGGGTAAGATTTACCTTGAGGAGGCCCATCCAAACCTTTATTTTCATAACGCTCAGTATGCCATGGGGGTAGCAACACAGGCCGAGTTGCTCGCCATTGCCGAAGAGATGCCGCCCGAGGACTATGTTCCCCTTAAGCTGGCTTCTGTCTTCCTGCTTTCAGGGTATTTCAGGGAGTATGAAAATCCTGCACCCGCGTCGTGCAGGATGATGGAAGAGACTCTTCAGGGTTTCGGATTTGACGAGCATTTTGTCAATCGGGCCAGGGAGCTCATTATCAACTCATTCGAAAACAGGTATGAAACGGATTCAGACAGGATACTGCATGATGCAAGGTACGATTACCTGGGAAGGGTTGACTTTGTCAAGTTAAGCGGGAAAGAACTCAGGGAGAGAAACGAGCACGGAATCAAAACAGAACCCGGTGAGTGGATTGATGCGCAGGAGAAGTTTATTTACGAACACGACTTTTTGACCGGCACAGGCCGGCTGCTGAGGAGCGTGTCAATCGAAGAGCAGCTCGTCCGGCTCAGGGGAAAGACATATTAAAGCATGGAAATCATGTGCAAATTGGTTATAATAATGTAATTTTACCTGGAATTTAAAAAAGGATTGATATGGAGAATCTCGACTGGAAAAATCTGCCTTTCGGCTACATGAAGACCGATTACAATATCCGTTGCTTTTACAGGGACGGAAAATGGGGTGAACTTGAAGTTTCCGAATCGGAATATATTGATATTCACATTGCTGCCACGGCCCTTCATTACGGGCAGGAAGCTTTTGAGGGGATGAAGGCCTATATGGGCAAGGACGGAAAAATAAGATTGTTCAGGTGGAAAGAGAACGCGAGAAGGTTTGCCTTTTCTGCCGGAGGGATTATGATGGCAGAGTTTCCTATTGAAAAGTTCAGGGAAGCGATAATGAAGGTGGTTCAGCTTAACAGGCGTTTTATCCCCCCTTATGGATCAGGAGCGTCCCTTTACATCAGGCCTCTGCTGTATGGAAGCGGTGCCGAGGTTGGTGTTAAGCCGGCTTCTGAATATACATTCATTGTATTTGTAACACCGGTAGGTCCTTATTTCAAGGGAGGCATAAAACCTGTAAACATGCTGATATGCAGGAATTACGACAGGGCGGCACCAAAGGGAACCGGCATTTTTAAGGTAGGGGGTAATTATGCGGCAAGCCTGAGAGCCGGAATGGAAGCAAAGGACGGAGGTTTTGCCAGTACCATTTTTCTGGATGCAAAGAGGAAAAAGTACATTGATGAATGCGGTCCGGCAAACTTTTTCGGAATAAAGGACAACACATACGTAACGCCGAAATCGGAATCGATACTTCGATCGATAACCAACATGAGCCTTTTAGAGGTAGCCGCTTCGCTTGGAATAAAAACAGAGCGTAGGAGGGTTCCCGTTGAGGAACTGGCTGAGTTCTCCGAAGCAGGTGCATGCGGCACTGCCGCAGTTATTAGTCCAATCGCGAAGATTGTCGATCCTGACAAAAATAAGGTTTACGAATACTGCAAGGACGGCAAGCCCGGACCGGTTACCATGAAACTTTACAACAAGCTGGTAAACATTCAGTACGGTGATGCTGAGGATGAATTCGGCTGGATCACCATCGTGGAATAAACAGGCGCCCTGTCGGATATGAGTAGCAAGGAATCAGGATTTTCAAAAGCCCGACTGGGAGGATCTTATCTGACGCTGGTGATCAGCGTGTCGCTGGTGCTTTTTCTTTTGGGGATACTGGGTCTGGTACTCATAAATGCAAAGGAGCTGTCGGATTTCTTCAGGGAAAGTCTTTCTTTTTCGGTCATACTGGATGAGGACGCAAGGGAAGCTGACATAAGAATGCTTCAGAAGGATCTGGATGCAAAACCCTATGTGAAATCTACTGAATATGTTTCGCGCGACGAAGCAGCCGTGAAAATGAAGGAGGAGATGGGTGAGGATTTCATCAGTTTCCTCGGCGACAATCCCTTGCCGCCTTCCATTGATGTTTACCTGTTTGCAGGCTATACAAACCGCGACAGCGTGGGCAAGTTTGAAAGGTACATACTTGAATATCCCTTTGTGAAGGAGGTTTGGTATGAAGATTCGCTTCTCTACCTGATAAATGAGAACGTGAGGAAGATAAGTGTCTTTCTGCTGATCATCAGCTCATTCCTTTTTCTTATCGCGGTAACTATTATAAACAACACCATCAGGCTGGCTATTTATTCGAAACGTTTCCTGATAAGAACCATGCAGCTTGTAGGAGCAACAAGGTCGTTTATACGAAAACCTTTCCTTGTACGGAGTGTCTATCATGGTGTTCTTGCTTCACTGATAGCAATGCTGCTTCTGATAGCGCTGCTTTACCTGATAGAGAAGGAGTTCCTTATGCTGTTTTCATTCGAGAGCGCCAAGTTACTGATCGTTCTGAGCGTTTTTCTCGTTCTGGCAGGCATCCTGATCAACATTGTTTCGACATACTTATCAGTTAACCGCTATCTGGATATGTCTGAAGATAAACTATATAATTAAGTTATGGCATTAAAAAACGAGAACAGGGAAAAGCTGAATTTTGCCCTGGGTCCTGAAAACTACAAACTTCTTGGCATAGGTTTTGCTATAATAGTGGCAGGATTTCTGCTTATGCTCGGGGGGAAATCGGAAGATCCGAATGAGTTCAGCGACAAAATATTCAGTTTCAGAAGAATTACACTTGCTCCCATTGTAGTCCTTATTGGATTCATCTTTGAGATATGGGCAATAATGAAGAAACCGAAGTCATCGGATAAGAAATCTGAATAGTCCCGTATGAATTTATTTGAAGCAATTGTCCTTGGCCTTGTTCAGGGACTTACAGAATTTCTGCCCGTAAGCAGTTCCGGGCATCTAGAGATCGGAAAAGCTTTGTTTGAGCTTGACAAGGGTAAGAATTTTTACTTTACCATAGCTGTTCATGGAGCAACAGTTCTGAGTACCATAGTTGTATTCAGGAAGGAGTTGGCGGATCTGATAAGAGGGGTGTTTAAGTTCAGGATGAATGAAGAGACAGGATATGTTCTCAGGATATTCGTTTCGATGATCCCTCTGGCCCTTGTCGGGTTTTTCCTGAAAGAGGAAGTGGAAGGCTTGTACAACGGGAACATGTTGTTCATCGGCCTGATGCTGCTGGTTACATCACTGCTTCTTGCAATAGGGCATTTTTCTTCAGGGAAGGGGCGAAGCATATCTTACCGCGATGCCTTTATCATTGGATTGGCACAGGCCTTTGCCGTAATACCCGGGATATCAAGGTCGGGCGCAACCATCGCGACCGGTATGATGCTAGGCAACCGCAAGGATGAACTTGCAAGGTTTTCGTTTCTGATGGTTCTCATTCCTATTCTGGGAGCCAATTTTCTTGAAATAGTATCAAGTACCGACAAGATGACCGAAAGCCTTAGCCCTGCAGTTCTCATTGCCGGTACCCTTACTGCATTCATTTCAGGATACGCCGCCTGCAAATGGATGATAAACATAGTTAGAAAAAGCAAGATGATCTGGTTTGCAGTTTATTGTCTTGTGGTTGGATTGCTAGCTATTCTGTTCCTGTAGATGTCGAAGCCGGAAAGCATGGATTTTGAGGCCGGGCAGGTTCTCTTGTTTGACAAGCCCCTTTACTGGACCTCATTTGACCTTGTCAACAAGGTCAGGATAATGATCAGAAGCTCCCTCGGCATTAAGAAGATCAAGGTCGGTCATGCCGGCACACTCGATCCTCTTGCAAGCGGTCTGCTTATTATCTGTACAGGCAGGGCAACAAAAAGAATAGAGGAATTCAGGGATCTCGACAAGGAATATATCGCGACCATTCGTCTGGGTGAGACGACCCCTTCATACGATCGTGAGACGGAAGTTGACGGTCGCTTTCCGGTTGAACATATAACAGAGGAATTTATCATCAGGGTGCTGAAGGGTTTCCTTGGGGAGCATAAGCAGGTACCTCCTGTTCATTCGGCAAAGCTGCTTGAAGGGAAGCGGGCTTATGAATATGCAAGGAAGGGAATTGAAAAGGAAATGACAGCGGTAACGGTACATTTCAGGGAGCTTGAACTAATATCCTCCGACATGCCTGATATCACGGTCAGGATTGTTTGCAGCAAGGGAACCTATGTCAGGTCATTTGCAAGTGATCTGGGTAAAGCCCTGGGAAGCGGAGCCTGTCTGTCGGCTCTTGTAAGGACCTCAATCGGTCCATACAGGCTGAAAGACGCATTTTCTCTTGATAAATTTGAAGATTTTATCTCAAAAATGAAACATATTGGAAAATCATACGTATAAAGGATTTCATAAAAACAAATATCAGTTATTGAAAAAATGAAACTATCACAATTCAGGTACAACTTGCCGCAGGAACTTATTGCCCTTTATCCGGCAGAAAACAGGGATGAATCGAGGCTGTTGGTTGTAAACAGGAAAACGGGGACATATGAGCACAGGATTTTCAAGGAAATCACAGAGTATTTTTCTGAGCATGATGTTCTGGTATTTAACAATACAAAAGTTTTTCCGGCCAGGTTGTACGGTAACAAGGAAAAGACGGGGGCTGAGATAGAAGTCTTTCTGTTGAGGGAGCTTAACAGGGAGCAAAGGTTATGGGATGTTCTGGTTGATCCCGCGAGAAAGATCAGGATTGGCAACAAGTTATATTTTGGCGAGGACGATATGCTTGTGGCAGAAGTGATTGACAATACCACATCGAGGGGAAGAACGCTGAGGTTTTTGTTTGATGGCAGCTATGAGGAATTCAAGGAGACCTTGTACAGTCTGGGTGAAACACCTCTTCCGAAGTTCATAAACAGGCGGGTTGAACCGGAGGACAGTGAGCGTTATCAGACTATTTTCGCCAAGCATGAGGGAGCTGTTGCGGCTCCGACGGCCGGGCTTCATTTCAGTCGTGAGCTGTTGAAGAAACTTGAAATAATCGGGGTTGAGTTTGCCGAGATCACCCTTCATGTGGGGCTTGGGATTTTCCGCAGTGTTGATGTTGAGGATCTGACAAAGCACAAGGTTGATTCTGAACGAATAAGGATCAGCGAAGAGGCTGCTGAAATGGTGAACAAGGCAAAGGACAACAAGAATAAGGTATGTGCAGTCGGCACCACGGTGGTCAGGACTCTCGAAAGCTCTGTATCCACCACAGGCTATCTGAAGCCCTTTGACGGATGGACTAACAAGTTTATTTTCCCGCCATACGAATTCAAGGTTCCGGATATGATGATCAGTAACTTCCAGCTGCCCTACTCCACACTGCTGATGATGGTAGCCGCCTTTACCGGATACGACCTGGCTTTCGATGCCTACAAATTGGCGGTTAAGGAGAAATACAGGTTTGGAACCTATGGAGATGCAATGCTGATAATTTAAGCCACAAGGCGCTGAGAGCATAACTCTGGAAAAAACTCTAAAGCCGGATTGATTTTGTCAATCCGGCTTTTTTTTAGAAAGTCCAAATACACTCTTTTCCTGACATGTTCTCCTACACTTTATTATTACCGGAAATTGATTTCTGGAATAATTGAATTTTCTACTGTTTTTAAAATCACTGACAAACGCAATTGTTCATAAGATGTTAATAACAAACAGGCGAATTTTCCGTTTTTATATCACTGAATTAAATGGCATTGAGCAAAAAACAAATAAGTACCGGCTTTCAAAATATGAATAGAGATGCCGGAAAAACTGTTTCATTTTTAAATATTATCCTAAGAGCTTGGCGTATAGAGACTTAGATAGCACAAATAGAATTGTTCCAATAACATTAAAACTGTCAGCAGTCAGGTTTGTAAGACTATTGCTTGCTGCCGGGTTTGTATTGTTTATAGGAAGAACTGATCTTTCCGCGCAAGAAACCATTTTGCTCAATGCTTCAACAAATGGACAGATTAAGGAAACATGCTTCGCAAATTTCTATGATAGCGGTGGATCTGGTAATCATTATGGGAATAATCAGGATTACAATATTGCATTTATTTCCCCATATGCCGAAGGACACATAAAAGCAATCTTTAAGTCTTTAAGGATAAGGGCACAAGATACTCTGTTTGTGTTTGACAGTGATGGAACAACAATTGCACGATACACAAATATATCATTACCAACAACAAGTATTAGTATTAAATCTTCCGGTCGGATCCTGAGCTTCAGGTTTGTTTCGAATAGTAGTATTACCCGTCAAGGATGGGATATAAGAATAGCTTGCGATTTAGCTAATGATGAACCTTGCGGTGCAATTACTTTGCCTGTAACCAAGACATGTGAAACAAATACTTTTAACAATCTGGATGCAACCCGGTCTGCATATCCTGGAGATCCCGGCTGTAATTTTTCTGATGGCGCTCAAGATGTATGGTTTAAAATAATTGCTCCTGATGTACCAAACTTTACAGCAGCAATTTCAAGGATTTCAAACTTCCTAGCAGAAGGTGGCATCAAAGATGGCGCGTTTGCTATTTATAAAGGGACCTGTTCTTCTCTAACATATATGTATTGTGATGATGATGCTGATCCCCCAGGACATTCAAACTTCCCTGAACCGGTGACTTTTACAAGAGGCACGGATTACAATGCGGGAGACACTATATTCATCAGATTTTGGGGTTGGGGAGGGGCAGAAGGCTTTTTTGATATTTGCATTTATTCTGCACATTGTTCCGGGGCATTACAAGTTGATGCAGGTCCTGATAAATCTATTTGCTATGGAGAATCTGTAGTTATTGGAGGCAGTTCAGTATCAGCCGTATCATTTTTGTGGACTCCCTCTTCGGGATTGAGTAATACTGCAGTTGAGCATCCAACGGCTTCACCGTCGGAGACAATGCCATATCGGCTTATTGGATTAGATTCCGATGGATGTTCGGATATAGATAACCTTATTGTGTTTGTTTCAAAGCTGCGGACAGATATGACTGTTTCAGATCCTTCTATATGTGAAGGAGGTACTGCATCAATAATCCTGTCTGATTCTGAAAAAGGAGTATCTTATCAATTGCGGAATGATAGTGATGACAGCCCTGTAGGAGACCCGGTTATTGGAACAGGTAAGGATATTATACTGTTTTCTTCGCCAGTAATAACAACAACATATAATGTTTTAGCAACACGTTTATCTAATCTCTGCACCGAAGAGTTAACGGATAAAGCTGTTGTAACGGTGGTACCGGATCCGGCAATAATGACACAGCCTTCAGGAGATGTGATATGTTCAGGAAAAACATATACAATGAGCGTTACAGCCACCGGGGGTATTCCCTTTCTGACCTATCAGTGGGAGGAATCTGATGATAATGGAGTTTCCGATGCCTGGGCCAATGCTGTAGGAGGTACCGGATCGGCAACTGCAACATATACAACGCCTGCACTAATGGCTACTCGTTATTACAGGGTGGTGATTAGTGCTGCCGGTGCAGGTTGTGGAACAATTATCAGTAATTCAGTAGCCGTGACGGTTGATGGGACAGCACCCACGGGTACAGCTCCGGCTGGGACCACTGGTATCAATGCCTGTTATGTTAATGCTGTTACACTGCCTGCCGGCACACCTGCTTTTGATGCCGAGTCTGCCGCGGCGGGATACACTGACAACTGTGGCGGTACTGTTACCGCTACGTTAACCAATACCCAGGTTTCAGGCAATAACTGCGGTTGGATTGTTACCTATACCTTCAAAGTATCAGATGAGTGCGGCAATGCACTAACCGGACAGACTATTGTGCATTCGGGAAGAGACCAGACACCCCCGACGGGTACAGCTCCTTCCGGAACTACCGGGGTCAATGCCTGTTATGTTGATGCTGTTACACTGCCTGCCGGCACACCTGCTTTTGATGCCGAGGCTGCAGCTGCGGGCTACACTGACAACTGTGGCGGAGCTGTTACCGCTACTTTAACCAATACCCAGGTTACGGGAGATGACTGCGCCTGGACTGTTACCTATACTTTCAAAGTATCAGATGAGTGCGGCAATGAACTAACCGATCAGACTATTGTGCATTCCGGCAGTGATCAGACAGCACCCACGGGTACTGCTCCTGAAGGAACTACCGGTATCAATGCCT
>Ga0208040_1000154_pt1 | contig 99406 bp, 87 predicted proteins | sample AD_UKC083_MetaG_FD_184431 | JGI IMG/M metagenome (GOLD analysis project Ga0208040, IMG submission 184431) | Active sludge microbial communities of municipal wastewater-treating anaerobic digesters from USA - AD_UKC083_MetaG (SPAdes) (version 2) | ecosystem: Engineered > Bioreactor > Anaerobic >...
GCTTCCGGTACCGTCAGACCTTTATTGAAGGCGGCCAAAAAGGCTGAGGCAAAAGCATCGCCAGCGCCGGTGCGCTCCAGAAGCTTATTTTCAGTCGGGAAAATCGGGCTATGCCAAAAACCGGAATCGGTCAACGCGAAAGCGCCTTGGTTGCCGTCAGTAATGACTACGATTTTGGGACCTAAATTCCTTATTTCTTTGGCCAGTTGGCTTGCCTCCTCTTCCTTGGTGTTTAAAATTTCCATTACCTCTTGTTTGTTGGCAAAAAAGATTTCTGTTCTTTGGTAAATTTCAGCTAGCGTTTCGCGTCCGGCGCGAATTTGCATTGTGCCCGGACTAAAGGCCAATTTGGTTTCCGGATTATCGTCCAAATGATCAATCAACTCACGGTGCAGAGTTAGTGATTTTTCGCCTAATGAAGTTAGATAGACCCAGTCGCTTTGGGGGAGGGTAGGTAATTCGTAAGGGTAATTTTCGTGACGAACAAGGATGGTTCGGTCATCAGCATACCACAGAACAAAGTTATAGTTGGTGGCTAAGTTGGCGTGAATTTTAATAAAACTTGTATCAACATTGGCGTTTTTCAATTTGGCTAAAATTTTTTGGCCATTGTCATCATCGCCGATGTTGGTGAAATAGGCGGTGGTCAAATCCAATTTGGCGCCGCTAATCGCAACATTGGCGCTGTTGCCGCCGGCGGGAATTTCGGAGATTGATTCATAAGGAACCTTGGAGGCAAATTTCAGACAAATTTTGCACTCCTCGCGATTAATATCGCAGTATAATTCAGCTTCGTTCAATCTGACAAAAGCATCAATCGCCGTGTCGCCAATGGTTAGAAGATTAAACTTGTCCATATTTTAATTTATTCATTTGATTGGTATAATTATAGCATGAAAACTCTTAGGCAAATAATCAGCGAGGCCAATGAAACAAAAACAGCTCTTGGCCACTTCAACATCTCTAATTTGGAAGGATTCTGGGGGGTAGTTCGGGCGGCGCAAAATTTAGACTTGCCAGTTATTATTGGTTTATCAGAAGGAGAAAGGGATTTTATTGGTTTGCGTCAGGCGCGGGCCTTGGTGGATAGCGCGCGCACTGAATTTAATCAGTCGATTTTTTTGTCAGCCGACCACACTTCTTCGTTGAAGCGCGCGCAAGAGGCGATTGGCGCCGGCCTTGACTTGATTGTTTTTGACCGGAGCGAACTCTCACCAGAAGACAACATTGCCGAAACTAAAAAATGCGTTGAGTTGGCACGGTCGGTCAATCCTGAAATATTGGTGGAGGGAGAGCTTGGCTATATTGGTAAGTCGTCAAAAATGCTGGATGAGTTGCCAGTCGGCGTCGCGCTTGACGAATCGTCTATCACAAAAGTTGAAGAGGCTGAGAGGTTTGTCAAAGAAACCGGCGTTGATCTTTTTTCTCCAGCTGTCGGCAACATTCATGGCATGTTGAAACATGCCGCTAACCCAAGACTGTTTATTCAGCGAACCAAAGAAATACGCGACGTGACGGGAGTGCCCTTGGTTCTTCATGGGGGGTCTGGTTTGACCGATGAAGACTTTGTGGCGGCGATTGAGGCGGGGGTGGCGATTGTTCATATCAATACCGAATTGCGAGTTGCCTACAAGCAGGCCCTAATTGAATCGTTACAAGAAAGCCCGGAGGAAATTGCCCCCTATAAATATCTCAAAGGGCCAATCATCGCCGTCAAACAAGTTGTGGAAAAAAGATTGAATCTTTTTAGCCGACGCTAAAACCTTCTTCATCAAATCATTAAATTCGAGCAATAAAATGACGCTGGAGTGGAACTTTGGAGACAGGGATGATTTTTCACTTAGGGGGAGGGGAGATCGATGAAGGTTTGCCTTGATTGTTTGGATCGCCGCAGTTTGGAGATTATTTGTTGCGCGATAGTCAGGTTTGAGATTTCCACAAAAACAAGAATAGAACTGGTTCTCGACCCTGACACGGCGAATGTTTTTATTGTCAGCACCAGTTCCAAGTTTTTGCAGCCAGGGAATGGCAAATCTGGGTGTCTGGTGGTGTTTCCGGCTGGTGACAGGTATTTGGTGACAAACAAGGCGGGAGAATATATTTTCAGTCTGGATCACGAGGAGGGAGACCCTAACCATCTTGTCCGATTTTTTGAATGGTCCGAATTTTCGGTCGCTGTCTTGGACCATACCTTGGAACGGATAAAACAAATGATGAAAACCACAAATGTCTAACCGTTTAGTGAGGCGGATGGAAACGTCGGCCTCTTTTTTGAATTTGGGCTCGTTTCGCTTTTGGGCCTTTACTTTCTTCTGTTTTTAGATATAATGCCTCAAGTATGACAATTAAGTTAAAAGCCCAGAAACGTGATGTTTTTGGCAAACAATTAAAGAAAGTCAGAGAAGCAGGGCAGGTGCCGGTGGTTGTTTATGGCGCCAAACAAGAAGCCACCCCGTTGGTGGTTGATACCAAAGAGTTTGTTAAAGTTTTAAAAGAAGCCGGCGAATCTTCCATTGTGAGCTTGGACATGGAGGGCAAGGGCCATGATGTGTTGATTCACGAGGTCCAGTATCACCCAATTAAGGGCCAACCGATTCACGTTGATTTTTATGTTGTCCAAAAAGATAAAAAAATTGAGGTTGATGTGCCACTAGTCTTCGAGGGCGTAGCCCCGGCCGTCAAAGAACTTGGTGGTAACCTGGTGAAAGTTATGCATGAATTACCGATTGAGGTTTTGCCAAAAGACTTGCCGCACGACATTAAGGTTGATGTTTCCGGTTTGGCGACATTTGAAAGCCAGATTTTGGTTAAAGACATTAAGTTGCCTTCTGGGGTAACAGTCTTGGCCGAGCTGGAAGAGGTCGTTGTTTCCATCAGCAAGGCGGGTGAAGAAGTAGTGGTTGAAGAAGCGCCGATTGATCTGTCTCAAATTGAAGTGGAGAAGAAGGGCAAACAAGAAGAAGAGGGCAGTGAGAAAGCCTCCGCTGAAGAAAAATCTGAATAAAATCTCAGAATAAAACTTAAATGAAACGCTCAGTTTTTAAACTGAGCGTTTTCTGTTATAATTTTCATATGTCATCAAATGAAAATCTAGGACGATGTCCGAGGGCGGTTTCTTTAATTTTTATTTGTCTTTTGGCGCTTGTTGCTTCGCAGAGTGCGTTTTATCCAACTCAGGCCGAGACTGAAGCGGAGATCGCCGCCAAAGAGGCCAAACTGAAAGCTGAATTGGCCAAGGTTGAGAAAGAGATTAGCGAGCAAAAAGGCTTGTTAAGCACTAAGCAAAAAGAAACGGCCTCTATTCAGCGAGATATTGATATTTTGAATTATAAAATCAATACCGCGCAACTGAATATCAAAAAGAAAAAGCTGGAAATTGAACGTTTAGGCGGTGACATCAGCGATAAAGTAGAATATATTGGAGAATTAGACGAAAAAGTCGGAAAAAACAAAGTGTCGTTGGCGGAACTTTTGCGAGCAACCCGCGAGATTGACGAGAACTCCTTTATTGAATTAGTGATGGATAAAAATAATGTTTCTGATTTGTTTGTGGAAGCTGACCGTTATTACTTTATTCAGCAATCAATGCACAAAACTCTTTCTAGCACGAGGTCAACCAAAAATTTGACCGAGCAAGAAAAAAAACAACTAGAAGTGAGGCGAGCAGCTGAAACCAACGCTAAGAAAGCAATTGAGGTTGAAAAGGCCAACATTGAAAGGCTTAATGCCGAAAAGCAGGTTTATCTCAATATGAGCAAAACCCAAGAGGGCGCTTATAGGACAATTATTGCTGAAAAAGAAAAACAGCGAGCGGCGATTAGGAGCGCGCTTTTCCGTTTGCGTAACGTCCAAGCGATTACCTTTGGTGAGGCTTTGGAGTTGGCCAAACAAGTTTCGGCGGCGACTGGCGTTCGACCGGCTTTCATTTTAGCAATTATCACTCAGGAGTCTAACTTAGGTCAAAATGTTGGTACGTGTAATCGACCGGGTGATCCGCCAGAAAAAAGTTGGCGAGTGGTGATGAAGCCGGAACGAGACCATGCGCCGTTTTTGCGGATTACCAAGAGTCTTGGTTTGGATACTGACACACAACCGATTTCTTGTCCTTATATGGGCGGTTGGGGTGGCGCGATGGGGCCGGCGCAGTTTATTCCTTCCACTTGGGCTGCTTATGAAACGCGGATTGCTAAGGCGACGGGCAACAATCCGCCAAATCCTTGGAACCCCAAAGACGCGTTTGCGGCCTCGGCCACTTATTTGAGCGATTTGGGGGCGAGCGCTGGCACTTTTACGGCTGAACGGACAGCGGCGCTCAAATATTACGCCGGTGGCAATTGGGCTAACCCGAAAAACGCTTTTTACGGTGACCAGGTGATGAAATTGGTGGCCACTTACGAGCAACAAATTAAAATCTTGCAGGATGACTAAAAATGGTGTATAGTGTGTGAAATATAGAATATTGTATCTAGGCTGTAGAATCTGGAATGGGAAGACAACCCCAAGATCTGGAGAAAACCATAGTTTATGCAATACGCTATAATACAAAATACCAGATACTATGAAAAAAGATATTCACCCAAAATATTTTGCTAAGGCGGAAGTAACCTGCGCCTGCGGGAACACTTTTACGATCGGTTCTACCGTAGATAAGTTGCGAGTGGAAATTTGTAGCGCTTGTCACCCTTTTTACACGGGCAACGAAAAAGTCATGGACACGGCCGGAATGGTGGAAAAATTCAAGGGCCGAATAGCTAAATCTAAAGCAGCCAAAGCTAAAAAAATTGCCAAAGCGGACAAGGAGGCCTAGACTTTTTGTCGTCTATTTTGGCCGACTTCTTTTACCATGGATGATGAAATCCAAATTTACCGCAATAATTCCAAAACCACTTATTTGGCGAGTCTTTGTGATGAGCTGACAAAACAAATTGAAGAAAACAAAACCTTAGCCACTGATTCAGAGGTGGCTGTTTTAGCACGCGAAGAAATAAAAAAATTGGAAAAACAGCGGCAAGAATTGATTGACAAGATGGCTGAGATTTTATCGCCCAAAGGTGAAATGGGGCCGGGACCAAAAAGCTTGATTATGGAAATTCGCGCCGGGGCTGGCGGTGATGAAGCGGCCTTATTCGCGTTGGATCTAGCCGAAATGTATGGGAGCTATGTCAAAAGCCGAAATTGGTCTTTTTCCAAAATAGACGATTCGTTGTCGGAGTCTGGCGGTTACAAAGAAGCAGTCTTTGAAATCGCCGGCGCCGGTGCCTATGATGAACTAAAAAGCGAGATGGGGGTCCACCGTGTTCAGCGGGTTCCGGCAACCGAGAAGCAGGGTCGGGTTCACACCTCAACCGTGTCGGTGGCGATAATGCCGGTGCGTGAAAAGATTGACATTAAAATTGATCCGAATGAACTGGAAATTGAGTTTACTCGTTCCGGCGGAGCAGGGGGTCAAAATGTTAACAAGGTGGAAACGGCGGTACGGATGACTCACAAACCGACCGGCATCGTTGTCCGCTGCCAAAATGAGCGAACTCAACTGCGCAATAAAGAGAAAGCTTTAGAAATTTTGTCAGCCAAATTGCAATCGCTCCACGAAGAAGAAGAAGCCAAAAAGTTGTCAGTTGAACGCAAAAATCAGATTGGGACCGCTGATCGGTCGGAAAAAATCAGGACCTACAATTATCTTCAAGACCGAATTACCGACCACCGAATCAAAAAGTCCTGGCATGGAATAGACAAGATTTTGGCAGGCGACTTAGAAGGTTTGCTATCCGACCTGAAAGTTTCTTTGGGTGAAAGATTAACAAGAGAGGGAGACGAGCCTGAAAAATAAACAGATATTGCCATTACCAAAATTTTCTGCTAAGCTAAAGTCCTATGCAAACAGAAGTAAAAGATGCCCAAAAAGAAGGATTGATCCAGGAGCTCTTCAAAATCGGGGCTCATTTTGGCTACTCCAGATCCAGCCGCCATGCTTCAACCAAGCCTTTTATTTTTGGTTTTAAAAACAAAACGGCAATCATTGACTTGGAAAAAACGATTGAAATGCTTGAGGCGGCGAAAGAGTTTGCTCGTGAGGTTGGCCGAACCAAGAAAATTTTGCTTTTGGTTGGTTCCAAAAATGAGGCGAAGAAGATTATCAAAAGCATCGCTGAGTCAGCCGGTTTGCCATACGTGACCGAACGTTGGATTGGTGGTACCCTGACTAACTTTAAAGAAATCAGAAAGCGCGTAGAGCGGATGGAAGATTTGCGCGCGAAAAGCGAAAAAGGTGAGTTGTCCGTTTACACCAAAAAAGAACGAGGCATGATTGCCAAAGAATTGCGTGACCTGGAGCATTATTTTGATGGTATCGTTGGCTTGAACAGGTTGCCAGGCGCTGTTTTTGTGATAGACGCCGATCGTGAAGAAATTTCCGTGGCCGAAGCCAAAAAAGTCAAAACGCCGGTAATTTCACTTTGCAATTCAGATTGCAATGTTTCTCAGATTGAGTATCCAATAGTTGCCAACGACTCGGCGATTACCAGCATTTCCTTTTTCACCAAGCAAATCGTGGAAGCCTACAAAGAAGGTTTGGCGGCCGCTCCGGAAGAGCCCAAAAAAGAAGAAGATAAAATTGCCGACAAAAAAGAAGCATAGATAGTGGTTTCCTTGTTGGAGAGCGACTTATATTTTTAGTCTTGTTTATTATTTTTTGTTATAATCATAGCTATGATTTCCACTGAACAAATCAAAGAGTTGCGAGAACGAACTGGTATCTCTATCTCTCAATGCAAGAAAGCGTTAGAAGAGGCTGGTGGCGATATGACCAAGGCCCTAGAATTATTGCGCGCTAAAGGGACTGAAGTGGCCGATAAAAAAGCCGCGCGCGCTCTGCGAGCCGGCGTGGTTGCTTGCTACTCGCATAACACAGGGACCATAGGCGCCATGGTCCAATTAAACGCGGAAACCGATTTTGTGTCCAATAACAGCGAGTTTAAAGTTCTGGCTGATGATTTGGCGATGCATATTGCCGCGATGAATCCGGCTAGCGTGTCTGAACTCTTGGAGCAAGCCTTTGTCAAAGAACCATCTTTGATAGTGGATGCCTTGGTCAAACAGTACATTCAGAAATTTGGCGAGCGTATTGACGTGGCGCGTTTTTCGCGTTTTGACTCAGCTGAAGCGGTAGCGGAAAGCGGAAGTGATAGCTAGTCCATAATTTATGGATAACATAATACTAATAACGATTTGTCTCTTGTCTTTGACGGGTCTAGTTATCCTCTTAGCTTGGCGTGTCTCTTGCAATCGCCGCAATCATCTAGATTTTAATCAGGTGGCTGATTATTCCATTGCTCATCTGGTGGTGGATTATCTGGCTTTTCGTTTGGTTTATTTTTGCAAACAAACAATCAGCAAGGGTTATCTTTTCTTGCTTTATTTTTTGCGAAATAGTATCTCGGTCATTCGTTACCTAATTATCAGACTGGAAAAAAGATTTTATCGCTTTACAGAATCAATCAAAGAAAAAGAAAAAGTTATCCATCAGGGTAAGGTCTCATCTTTTTTAAAAGAAATCAGAGAACACAAAGAAAACGTCATGGCAGGAAATCGAGAAGGATTTTTGGCTGAAGGCGAAGAGGTCAAATAAGTGAGCCAGCAGGAGGACTCGAACCCCCGACCCACCGCTTACAAAGCGGTAGCTCTACCAACTGAGCTATGCTGGCTTGTGAACATAATTTAACACGATTTTGAGAACTTTGCCACTTAGGTGGGTTTGTCGCGTGCCTGCGTTTTTGATGAGGGACAAGGTATAAACGGAGGAAGAGGGAACATTTGAATTTAGGAGATTTCCGGGCTATAATCGTTAAATGGTAAGCCCAAGTAAAAAGGGACTGATTCAGTATTCCAAATTAAACACTCAGGGGCATATTCACCCTTTGACTCAAATAATCAATGAGGTGGTGGGGATTTTCCGCGAGCTTGGTTTTACTGTTGCGGATGGGCCGGAAATAGAAGATGAATATCATAATTTTGACGCCTTAAACGTCCCGGCTGGTCATCCGGCGCGGGATATGCAAGATACTTTCTGGTTGCCGGATGGCAAACATCTTTTGCGAACTCAGACTAGCGCTGTTCAAGTCAGGTATTTGGCAGAAATGCTGAAACAGGGTGGTGAACCGCCACTGCGAATCTTGGCGCCGGGTAAGGTTTTCCGCCAAGAGGCGACTGACGCACGCCATGAATCGCAATTCCATCAAATTGAAGGGCTGTTGGTTGATGAGAACGTGAGTGTTGCTCATCTCAAGGGTTATTTGGAGAAATTTTTTAGCGGTCTCTACAGTCAAAAAACACCGGTGCGTTTGCGGCCGTCGTTTTTTCCTTTTGTGGAGCCGGGTTTTGAATTTGATTTAGTTTGTATTAAATGTCGCGACGAAAAAGATGAACCGATTCGCGGTAATGCGTGCTCGCTTTGTTCAGGGACTGGCTGGATTGAAATGGGCGGCGCCGGTTTAGTCCATCCGCACGTTTTTCGTTCAGTTGGTCTGGCTGACAAAAAATGGTCGGGCTTTGCTTTTGGTATTGGGGTGGAACGTTTAGCGATGCTCAAATGGGGGGTGGAAGATATCAGGATTTTTTTTAATGGCGATATTAGATTTTTGCAACAATTCTAGAATATGCTGTTTTCTTATAATTGGTTAAAAAAACATGTGCCGGATTTGCCCGAGCCGGAAAAATTGGAAGATGGCATAATCTTCCACGCCTTTGAGGTGGAGGGTTTGGCTAAAGCAGAAGGCGACTGGACGCTTGACATAAAAGTCTTGCCTGATCGGGCCCACGACTGCTTGTGTCACTTGGGGATAGCGCGTGAAGCGGCGGCGATTTTTGATTTGCCGTTGACCAAACCGATTTGGGAAGAGGTGAAGCCGGGGGATTTAGAACCCTTGTTAATCAGAATTGAGGACGAAAAAGCTTGTCGTCGGTACGTTGGCAGGAGAGTGAACAATGTTGCCGTTTTTGAATCGCCTGATTGGTTGAAGAAATCTCTGGCGGTAATCGGCCAACGGTCAATCAATAGCGTGGTGGACATCGCCAATTATGTTATGTTTGATTTGGGACAACCATTGCATGCTTTTGATGCCGATAAAGTGGAAGGCGGCATAAAGGCGCGCTTTGCCAAACCTGGTGAAAAAATAATCACTTTAGATGGTGATGAAGTGGCCCTTGATGAATCAATTTTCATTATTGCTGACGATGTGGGTCCTCTCGCGATTGCCGGTATCAAGGGCGGTCAAAAGGCCGGCGTGACAAAAGAGACCAAAAAACTGATTTTGGAAGCGGCTAACTTTGACCCGGTTTTGATTCGTAAAATCGCTTCCAAAATAAAACTTAAGACCGATGCCTCCAAGCGCTTTGAAAATGAATTGGCGCGCGAAACGGCCTCGGAAGCAATGAAGATGTTTTCTGCGATGTTAAAAGAACTGGTTGGCGGTGAATATGGTGAAGTGGTTGATGTTTATCCCGCCGAACGCCAGTTAAGTCCGATAAAAATCAAACCTGAGTTTATCAGTCAGCGCTTGGGAATCACGATTCCTGAAGGAGAAATAAAAAAAATTTTTTCACGCTTGGGTTTGGACGTCAAAGAGGAAGATGATGGTTGGTTGGTTGCGCCGCCTTTCTGGCGTCTGGATTTAACGGAAGAAGTCAATTTGGTAGAGGAGATTGGGCGGATTTTCGGTTATGAGGGGATTAAACCTGAAATCTTGCCGCCTCTGTCAGCAAAAGCTTATCGGGCCGAGCATTTTGAACAACAATTTCTGGTAGCCAATTTGGTCCGCCGGGCGTTGTTTAAATCCGGTTTTACAGAAGTTTACGGCTATGCTTTTACTGACCATGGAGAGGTTAAGGTGGAAAATCCCCTCGCGGCCGACAAAGCTTTTTTGCGCGCGAACTTAATAGATTGGCTAGGAACCAAGCTTAAAGAAAATTTGATCCATGTGATTTTTGACGATGAACCTGTCAAAATTTTTGAGATTGGAACAGTCTTTCCCCAGGATGGTTGGGAAGAGATGAGGTTGGCAATTGGCCTTGGTTATCGCAAGAAAATAAAAGGAACTGAGCCGCCAAAAGAATTAGAAATGGCGGTGGCAAGCGTGGCGGAGGCGATTGGTTGGTCTGGTAATCTGCCGCGGGTGACTGAGTCTGCCTCGGCTGATGGATTACACCAGTTAGTAGAATTTAACTTTGAGAAAATGGTGGACATGGCTGGTCCAGTTTCCGCCTTGCCTGAAAAAGAAATGTTGAATCAAGATGCCTCTTATCGCCCAGTTTCGCCTTATCCGCGAATTATTCGTGATGTGGCCGTTTGGGTGCCGGCGGACATGGGAGCGGAGCAGGTGGGTGAAATAATTATTGAGGCGGCAGGGGAGCTTCTGTTGGATAAGCCGATTTTGTTTGATGAGTTTAAAAAGGAAGGACGCAAATCGTTGGCCTTTCGTTTGGTTTTACAATCTTACGAAAAAACTCTTTCCGATGGAGAGGCGAATAAAGTGGCAGAAGGGGTGATTGGAGCTCTGGAAAAGGCCGATTTTGAGGTTAGAAAGTAATGACCAAAAACAAGGATTGGGCTTAATTATAAACAGTTTTGGAGCGTCGTTTGGGCTGTTATTTGCCGTGGGGGTGTGCTATAATGGATACAAGGCGGGGACCCTAAGCGGGCTGCTTTAATTTTTAATTATGGTCAAAAAAGAGCTAAAAAATCGTAAATACGACGCTGAAGAGATCGTCGTTTTGGAGGGGCTGGAGCCGGTGCGCAAGCGACCGGGTATGTATATTGGTTCAACTGGTGTTGATGGGCTTCACCATTTGTTGGTTGAAATTTTTGACAATTCTCGTGATGAAGCGATGAATGGCTCGTGCGACGAGATTGAAGTTGCGCTTTTACCCGGCGACGTGGTGCGAATCGTTGACAACGGCGCGGGGATTCCGGTTGATATTCACAAGAAGACCAAGGTCTCGGCTCTGGAAACAGTTTTGACTATTTTGCATGCTGGTGGAAAATTCGGCGATGGTGGTTACAAGTTTTCTGGTGGCTTGCATGGCGTCGGTGCTTCAGTTGTCAACGCTTTATCAGAATGGCTCAGGGCGGAAATTCACCGCAACGACGGTAAATACGTCCAAGAATATGAGCGCGGCAAAAAGAAGTATAATGTTAAAAGAGTCTCTGCCTCCAAGTTACATGGTACGATTATCACGTTCAAGCCGGATGAACAAATTTTTTCCGAAACTAAGTACTCTTGGGACCGGTTGGTCAACCATCTGCGTGGTCAGGCTTATTTGGTCAAAAGTTTGCGAATTCGTTTGATTGACGCGCGTGGGTATGAGGGCAAAATTGATTTGGACAAAATTTTCTGGTTACGCGACTTAGGTTTGCCGGTGCCGTCAAAAACTTTTTTCTTTGAAGGCGGGCTTTTGTCATTAATCAAATTTTATAATCAAAAAGAAAAACCTTTGCATCGGGAGATTTTTTATGCCGACAAAGAACAAAATGGTGTTTTTGTGGAAATTGCCTTGCAATATGTTGATGATATAGATGTCAAAGAAATTAGTTACACCAACAATACCGTTACCCCTGAGGGAGGAATGCACGTGACCGGTTTTCGTACCGCTTTAACGCGTCTTTTGAATGATTACGCCAAGAAGAATAATGTCCTTAAGGATAGCGATGGCGGTTTGACCGGTGACGACGTGCGAGAAGGCTTGGTGGCTGTGATTTCGGTTAAATTACTCAACCCGCAATTTGAAGGTCAAACTAAAACAAAATTGGGCAGCGTAGAAGCCAGGAGCGCGGTGGATGCCGTTTTTAGCGAAATGTTTTCAGCTTTCTTGGAGGAACATCCTGACGATGCCAAGGCGATTATCAATAAGGGTATTTTGGCGCTTAAGGCGCGCAAGGCGGCCAAGGCTGCCAAGGATTCAATAATCCGTAAAGGCGCTTTGGAGGGAATGACTTTGCCTGGCAAGCTCGCTGATTGTCAGTCTCGTGACCCGGAAGAATCGGAAATTTTCATTGTAGAGGGAGACTCGGCCGGCGGTTCCGGCAAACAGGGTCGCGATCGGCGAATTCAGGCGGTACTGCCGCTTAAGGGTAAAATTTTGAACGTGGAGAAGGCGCGTTTGGACAGAATGATGGCTTTTGCCGAAATCCGTTCTTTGATTATCGCGATGGGCGTGGGCATTGGCGACATGATGGATTTAACCAAATTGCGTTACCATAAAATTATTATCGCGACCGATGCCGACGTTGATGGCGCGCACATCGCGACTTTGCTGTTGACTTTCTTTTTCCGTTATTACCGCGAGCTGATTGAACAAGGTAAAATTTTTATCGCGCAACCGCCGCTGTATAAGATTAAAAAAGGCAGAGAATTTTTCTATGCCTACAATGACGAAGAAAAAAACAAAATAATCAAAGAACTGGGGGGCTTAACAGGGGAAGTTGAGGAAGGGGAAGCGGAAGAGGTAGAGCCCGAGATGGCAGTAGAGGGCGAGGAGGATAAAGAAGAATCAAGCGCTAAAACCCGAACTGCCAAGATTTCCATTCAACGTTATAAGGGTTTGGGCGAAATGAATCCGGAAGAGCTTTGGGAAACAACTCTGAATCCGGAGACCCGCGTTCTGAAACAAGTCGCAATTCATGATTTTGATGATGCTGATAAGACTTTTGATACTTTGATGGGCAACGAAGTCGGGCCTCGCAAGCTCTTTATCCAAACTCACGCTAAGACCGCTAACCTAGATATCTAAAGGAAGAACAAATTCCAAAACAAAACCGGCCATTCTGGCCGGTTTTGTTTTGGAATTTGTTCTTAACGGAAGATGTTTTTTAGTCTGTAGAGGAAATTACGTTGGACTGGCGTGGTGGCGGGAGTGCCGCTGGCGATTTGCAGTTTCTTTTGAATGCCTGGCGCGGTTTTCAAGCCCGTCGGAATATTGCCTGACTTGCCGGCCCCAGCTTGCAAGAGGCGAGCCGGAACGTTCCAACCCTGACTTTCCATGTAGCGCCTGACGGCGGCCTTGGTGAAGTCCCCAACTTTGCCGGTGATCACTCCTTCTGGATAGATGGAGAAATCGGAGGCGAGTAAAACTTGTAACAACTGAACTTGTTTTTCATTCAGATTGTTGGCGTTAAATTCGGCAATCAAGGCTTTGAGTAATTTAGCGCGCAGGACTTGGAACTCATTGATTAACTCATCCAAGTCGGTTGTTTCAACCGTCTGTTCGGTTGAGGAAGCGGTGTCCTCGGTGGAGGTGGCTTCTTCGGCCAAAACAGAACCAGCTGACCAGGCAGCGGTCAAGATTAAAGCCAAGGCCAAAATCTTCTTGTAGGGTAACATATTTTTAATAAAAAATTCTTAATTTTAAAGCTTATTTTCGACTTTTAAGCCCTTCTTCTATTTTAGCACAAAACACGGCTAAACTGACAGACTCGCCCTTATTGGCGCCGCGGGCCTCCACTGTCACAGTTTTACTCTCCATTTCCTTGTCGCCCACCACCAATAAGTAGGGAATTTTTTCCATTTTGGCATTACGAATTTTTTTGCCTAAGGTTTCATTATTTTCATCTAGTTCAACGCGGATATTTCTGGCTTTTAATTCTGCCAAGATTTCTTTGGCGTAGACCATTTGTTTTTCTGAGATTGGTAAAATTTTGGCTTGGACCGGTGAGAGCCAAAGTGGGAAGGCGCCGGCGTAATGTTCAATCAAGAGAACCAAGAATCTTTCATAAGAACCTAGGATAGCGCGATGGACCATTACCGGGGGGACTTTTTCGCCTTGCTCGTTAGTGAATTCCAAGTTAAAGCGTTTAGGTGTAGCAAAGTCGATTTGGACAGTGGGAATCTGAATTTCGCGACCAGTCGCGTCTTTGAACATAAAGTCTAGTTTAGGTCCATAAAGAGCGGCTTCACCTTCGCAACGTTTGGCCTCCAGTCCCATTTCATTGGATACTTCTTGGAGGATTTGTTCACAAGTATCCCAATCTTTTGGTTCGCCAATATATTTTTCTGGGTGTTCATAATCTCTAACCGACAAAGAAACCCAGTGCTCATCCCATAAACCAAGACGACTGTAAAAATCTCGAATAATGGAAACCATATTTTTGATTTCCTCTTTGACTTGATCAACACGACAGAAAGAATGTCCATCTTCAACGGTGATAGCATAAACGCGGGACAGACCACTTACTTCGCCAGTCTTTTCGGCACGGTATTGCTTGTCTGATTCCATGTAGCGAATCGGCAAGTCCTTATAAGATCGACTCTTGGAGGCATATATTTGGGTATGGTGAGGGCATTGAACCGGTTTTAAGACAAGATCATGTTTTTTCTCGGAAGTAACGTGAAATAATTCTTCGCCAAACTTTTTAGCATGGCCGGAAATTTCAAATAATTCTTGCTTGGCTAATGAGGGAGCGGAAACTTTTTCAAAGCCGTAGTGTCGACAAATTGACTCAACTTCTTTTTGTAACACTTCTTTAATGATGGTGCCTTTAGGAGTAAAGAGAGGTAGGCCTGGACCGACTAAATCAGAGAAGCAAAACAAATCAAGTTCCTTGCCCAACTTGCGGTGGTCTCTTTTTTCAGCCTCGGCTCGTTTGTCTAGAAAATCATTTAGTTCCGGTTTGCTGGTAAAGGCTAGACCATAAACGCGGGTGAGCATTTTATTGTTTTCGTTGCCTCGCCAGTAAGCGCCAGCTAAGCGGTCCAGGCGGAAAGAATCGCGGGGAATGTCAGACGAGTTGGCGACATGAGGCCCGGCGCACAGATCAACAAAATCTCCCGAGCGGTAGATAGAAATTGACTCACTGTTTTTCTCTAGTTCGTCAATCAATTCCAGTTTGTATGGTTCAGCGGCAAAAATTTCGCACGCCTTGTCGGCAGTGATTGTTTCAGTCGCAAAATCTAAGTTTTGACTGATTAAAGAACGCATCTTTTTTTCAAGTTCGTCCAAATCAGTATCAGTTAAACTTTTTTCACCGAGGTCAAAATCGTAATAAAAACCATTTTCAATGGCCGGCCCTAAACCCAATTTGGCTTCTGGGTATTTTTCTTTGACGACCATGGCCAAGAGGTGAGCCAAGGAATGTCTGATTTGTTCAATGTTTTCCATTTTTTATTAATTAGTTGTTAATGTTTAACCAAAACCGCCCCGACGAAAACGCTTTGGCGTTTTTGTCGGGGCGGGAATTTTTTATTTAAACTCACGCGGTTCCACCCGATTTTTATCCGGAGGACAATCCTTCTTAGTTTCAGCGAAGAAGGATTACCAAGGGACAATCTCATTTTGTCGAATTTTTTATTGAATTAGTCCTTCGGCTTCGCTCAGGATTGTAATCCTTCGGCTTCGCTCAGGATTGTAATCCTTTGACAAGCTCAGGAACCCGCCCAAGGCGGGTCGGTGGTTGGTAGTCACCGCAACCTTCAATGATCCGAGTATAGCACCAAGATAGTTTGCAGTCTACCTCAAGAAGGTGGGCAAAATATTTGCGGTTCATCTGCATTAAATCTGCGTCTCATAGTTCTTTGATGGCCTCTACCAGTACGCTCGGTTCGCCGTTGCGATAATTTAGTTTGCCTTTTAGCGCTATGCACTTATCTTCAACTAGCAAAGCTTTATATTTTTCGTAAACATCGGAAAAGGCGACGCACTCAACCATATCGTTGAAATCTGACAGTTTGAAGAAAGCCATCTGCTTGTTATTTTTAGTAAAAATAGCGCGCACTTCACCGATAATACCGCCAGTCACGATCGGAAAACCTTCGCTTTTATTTTTTTGGTGGCCAATCGTATTTTCCAGTTTGTTAAATTTTTCACGGTGCGCGTCAAGCGGGTGGCCTGATACGTAAAGTCCCAGCAATTCTTTTTCCCAGGCTAATTTTAGACGTGGTTCAATCGGGTCGGCATCTCGTAGTTTTAATGTTGGTTTCGGCGCATCGTCAGACATCAGACCAAAGAGTGAAGTTTGGTTGGCATTGTTTCTGGTTTCTTCGCGGTTGAAGGCGAGGATTTCTTCCAAGTTAGCAAGAAACTTCACGCGGCTTTCGCCCAGGCTGTCTAGGGCGCCGGCTTTGGCTAGGGCTTCAAGGGATTTTTTATTTAAATTTTTGTGTTTAACGCGCGTTAAGAAGTCGCCCAAGTCTCGATAGGGGCCATTTTTTTTACGTTCGTCAACAATGAATTGCGCGATTTCCGCGCCCAAATTTTTAATTGTAAAAAGACCGAACCGGATTTTATCAACCGGGTCAGGGTTTTTGTCGGCTAATTTTTTGGCTTTTTCGCTTAAGTTTGGGTCTTGGGCGTTTTTGATAACAGTGAAGTCGCCAAAGCTTTCGTTGATATCCGGCGGTAAGACGGAAATGTTCATCCGTTTGCACTCGCCAATGATGACAGCGACTTTTTCTACGTCGCCCGATTCGGCTGATAGAACCGCCGTCATATATTCGGATGGATAATTTGCTTTGAGATAAGCAGTTTGATAAGCGACTCGGCCATAACTGGCGGAGTGCGCTTTATTAAAGCCGTAAGCGGCAAACGGTTCCAACCAAGCCCAAACTTCTTCCGCTTTTTCTTTTTTCCAACCGGAATGTTCAATGCAACCCTTGATAAACTTTTCGCGTTGTTTGGCCATTAGCTCGGGAATTTTTTTGCCAACTGCTTTGCGGAATTTGTCTACTTCGCCCCAAGAATAACCGGCTAGTTTATTTGCCATAATAAGGAGGTCGTCTTGGTAAACCAAAACACCATAAGACTGTTCCAGGATACTTTCCAGGGAAGGGTCCAAATATTTAATCAGCCGTGGGTTATGTTTGCGGGCGATATAGTCAGGAATGAATTGCATCGGACCGGGACGATAAAGGGCAACCATGGCGTTGATATCGTGGATGGTAGTTGGGCGCAGTTCCTTTAACCACTTGGTCATACCACTACCATTTAGCTGAAAAAGACCTTCTGTCTCGCCACGCGCCAGCATCTCAAAAGTTTTCTTGTCATCCATCGGGATACCATCCATATCCACTCGTCGGTTGTAAACGGTTTCAATAATTTCCACCGCGCTGGAAAGAATCGCCAGGTTCCGCAAACCCAGAAAATCAAATTTGGTCAACCCAACACCGTCCTCGCCGACTGAGTACATATCATATTGGGTGATGACGCTTACGCCCTTGGGGTCATATTGGAGCGGGACATATTGGTCCAAAGGAGCCGGCGCTATTACTACACCGGCAGCGTGAACGGAGATGTGACGAGCGCAACCCTCAATTTTTTTGGCCATATCAATTATCTCTTTGGTGTCGGCGCGTTCGTTATACATTTCCTTTAACTCCGGTACCATCTCAAGCGCCCGGTCAATAGTCATTGGGAAGCCCTGTGAACCCATGGGAATCAATTTGGCGATTTGGTCACCGGCTTGGTAGGGGAAACCAAGCGCGCGCGCCACGTCGCGAACGGAACCACGCGCCATCATCGTGCCAAAGGTACCAATTTGGGCGACTTTTTCTTCGCCGTATTTTTGTTTGGCGTAGTCAATAATTTTGTCGCGCTTATTGTCGGCAAAGTCCATATCAATATCAGGCGCCGAAGGCCGTTCCGGATTCAAGAAACGTTCAAAAGGAATGTGATAGGCGAGCGGGTTAACTTTGGTGATATCCAAAGAATAAGTGGTAAGAGAACCGGCGACCGACCCCCTGATGTTGTAATAGATATTATTTTCGCGCGCGAAACGAATCAGGTCTTCTACCACCAAAAAGTATGAAGCGTAACCTTTTATCTTGATAACTTCCAGCTCGTGGTTGAGGCGAGCGATGGCCGCTTCGTCTTTATCCAAGCCGCGTTTGGCTAAGCCGGAAAAAGCCAGTTGTCGCAAAACCTCATCAGCTGTTTTGTCGTCGTCTAATTCAAAGTTGGGAAAAACAAATTTGCCCAAAACGAGTTCCAGATTGCAGGCCTCAGAAATTTTTAAAGTGTTCTCCAGGGCGTCCGGCGTATCGGGAAAGAAGCTAGCCATTTCTTCCGCTGAAACAAAGGAAAAATCTTCTTCCATATTGGTTACCCCTTTGACATCATCAACATCGTTGCCGGTTTGAATGGCCAGCAGAGTGTGGTGGGCGCGCGAGTCGTCTTTGTTCAAGTAATGGGTGTCGTGGGTGGCCACTAACGGTAGGTTTAGTTTGCGCGCTAGAGCAATCAAGTTTTTGGCCAATTCAATTTGCCCCTCAATTTTGGGGTGGTGCATTATTTCAATGTAATAATTATCTGGACCGAATGCTTCGGCATAATCCCTGGCCAGTTTCTCGGCGCCGGCGTGGTCTTTGTTTAACAACAGTCGAGACAATTGACCGCCCATACAACCTGACAGGCAAATGACGCCTTTGGTGTGATCTTGCAGTAGTTCCCAGTCCACTCGCGGTTTATAGTAGAAACCTTCCAGGTTAGCCTTAGTGACCAGCTTGATTAAATTGCGATAGCCGGTTTCGTTTTTGGCCAAAAGAGTCAGATGATAACGGCGAGAGTCTATTCGGGGTTCTTTGTCAAAACGACTTCTGGCGGCGACATAAACCTCCACCCCGATAATCGGTTTGATGTCTTGTTTTTGGCACTCTTGATAAAATTCAACAGCGCCATACATATTACCGTGGTCGGTGATGGCTAAAGCCGGCATATTGTATTCTTTAGCTTTTTTGACCAAGTCGGGAATTTTGATTAACCCATCTAAAAGGCTGTAATGAGTGTGGTTGTGGAGATGAACAAACATTGAGTTAATTTTAACAAGCCTAGTCGGTTCTTGCCACTTGCGGAAAAAGGAAGGATGTCGTGCGATTTTTTGGATAAAACATAAGTTGTTTTTAAATATTTTTAATAGTCTTGAGATTGAGTTAGAATGGGAGAATGGAAATTCCGAAAGGGGTAAAATACCTGGTTGGCATTGATGAGGCTGGTCGCGGAGCGTTGGCTGGACCGGTCGCTGTGGGGATGTTTGTTTGGCCGCTTGAGGTTGGGGACTTGCTGTCCGCTACGCCGGATTACCCGGTCGGACGCGACTCCAAAAAGCTAACACCGAGGATGCGCGAAAAATGGTTTGCTTTTTTGACTAACCTAACTAAACAAACCGGCGCCCTCTGCCAAGTTTCTCTAGTCGCGGAAACTTATATTGACCGGGCGGGGATTGTTCCGGCGGTCGCGAGAGGGCTGGAGGCTTGTTTGGAAAAACTGCCGGGCGAGCCGATAGAATACTTTTTAAAATTGGATGGAAGCTTGAAGGCGCCCGAAAAATTCGTTTACCAAGAGACAATTATCAAGGGCGATGAAACGGAGCCGATTATTTCTTTTGCTTCTATCTTAGCCAAAGTCTCGCGCGATAAAAAAATGACAAAAATGGCCACCAAATTTGCCGGGTATGGTTTAGAAAAACACAAAGGCTATGGTACCAAAGAGCATTTTGCCAAAGTGGCGGAGCTGGGCTTGTCTGCCTGCCATCGTCGCTCTTACTTTGCTTAGTTTTAAGAATTGTGGTATAAATGAAGATGGAACTGGCTGTGTAAAACTGTGTAAAACAAAAGGGGAAAAGAATGAAGGTGCAAAAGGGGAAACTGGAAGGGGCAACAAAGAGCCAAGAAATCAATTTGGCTCTTGCCAAGAGGGTCGTGCGGCTTTTCCAACAAGGGGAGATCGCCCGCCCAACCTTTGAAGTATTAATTGAGAGGGTCGGCCTGAAGTCGGCCATCGTCCTCTTGGCTCAAGAGGCCAAGGGGAAGACCGAAGGTGTCGTTGAGCTTTTGCTCAGCGACATGGAGTTGTGGGTGATGGTCCTTATGTCACCCAAGCTCTCTTCCGTGGGGTTCTCGGTGCTGAGCCGCAAGAACCTCTCGCCTGAATCCGCTCGCCGTCTGCTCGGGCAGATCCAGTACGTGGACCTGAAGTATCGGGACGCGGTCAGACGAAACTGTGTCCGGGCTATCCGGACGCAGGTCGCATAACTTTCACCAGACTTTCACCAGGGGCACAGCCAGAGGGGCCGACGCAATCGCGAAGCGTTCGGCCCTTTTAATATTTAATATTGGAAATTAAAACGAAACATTAGCTTATTGGCGTCGCATATTGCTTTTTTAATTCATTTAAGCTATAGTTTAATTCATGGTAGTTAGAATGCGACATACCCGGGCTCATACCGGAAACAGACGTTCTCATCACGCGCTCAAAGCGCCGCGTCTTTCAAAGTGCGCCAATTGCGGCGAAGCCAAGGCCAGCCATCGTGTTTGCCCTAATTGCGGCTCTTATCGGGGGCGCGAAGTGGTCAACGTGTTGGCTAAGACAGAGAAAAAGGAGGCCAAAAAGAAAAAGGCGGCCGCCAAATAAATTTACGAACTGCCCAAGTGGGTAGGCTTAGTTTGAATATTTGAAAATCATCTATGGCTAATCGTCATCTTTCAAGAAGTCTGGCAATGCAAGCGCTTTTTGAGTGGGACTTTGGTGACGGCAAAATAAAAGACTTGGACGAAACAATAGACAGAATTGTGGCTGAATTCGCGCCCGGTCTGGAAGAAAAAAATTTTATAAAAGAAATTGCCAGCGGAGTAATCAAACACCGCGCGCAAATAGATAAAATCATTGAAAAAGCGGCGCCGGATTGGCCCCTTGAACAAATCGCGACAGTTGACCGCAACGTTTTGCGTCTCGGTCTTTACGAGTTGATTTTTGGCGACCGTGATGATGTGCCGGCCAAGGTGGCCATCAATGAAGCCATTGAATTAGCCAAAACTTTTGGCGGTGAAAATAGTGGCCGCTTTGTAAATGGCGTTCTAGGGACGGTCTACAAGGAGATGGGCGAACCGGGGAAAGATGACACGCCAGCCAAAAAGAAAAAAATCAAAGACATTCCTTATGAGGAAATGCCGATAGAAAAACTTGGTGGCGCGGTGGTTTTTTGCGAGGATAAAGGCGAGATTAAACTGGCTTTTGTTCATGATGTTTTTGGTTTTTGGACTTTGACCAAGGGGCATATTGAAGAAGGTGAAAGTGTCAAAGAGGGCATAAAAAGAGAGGCCAAAGAAGAACTTGGGTTGGATGTCGTCATTGGTCAAGAACTTGGCTCCAATGAATACATCGCCTCTGACCCCGAGAAGGGGAAAACTAGACGTCAAGTTAAATATTATTTAGCCAAATGTGAACCGGGGGAAATAAAGTTGGCGGTCAAAGGCGGTTTAGATGGCGCCAGTTGGTTTACTTTCGCCAAAGTGCCGGAATTAAAGATATATGATGATATTGTGCCGATTATCACCAAAGCGATTAAAATTTTAGCTGAAAAAGTAAAAAATGAACAAGAGTTTGTCTGAATTTGAAAAAAATATCGGTTTGGATTTTGCTGACAAAAAACTATTGAAACAGGCTTTTGTTCACCGTTCTTACTTGAATGAACATCGGGGCTTTGTTTTTGATCATAATGAGCGTTTGGAGTTTTTGGGTGACGCGGTTTTGGAACTGGCAACAACTGATTTTCTTTTTAAAAAATATCCCAACAAGCCGGAAGGAGAACTTACTTCTTACCGGGCGGCCTTGGTTAACGCCAACACCTGTTCGGCATTAGCGCTTGAACTTGGGGTGAACGAGCTTTTGTTTTTGTCAAAGGGCGAGGCCAAAGATACCGGTCGGGCGCGTCAGATTATTTTGGCCAATACCTTTGAGGCGATTATCGGCGCGATTTATTTGGACCGAGGCTACGAGGCGGCTTTTAATTTTATTCAAAAGTATCTCTTAGACCGGGCTGAAGAAATTATCAAGAAGACGATTGTTGAAGACTATAAAAGTTATTTTCAAAAAAAGGCGCAGGAAGTGTATGGGATTACGCCGTCCTATCAGTTGCTGAAAGAAATTGGCCCTGACCACAACAAAGTTTTTACAATCGCGCTTTTTATCGGTGAAGAGCAAGTGGCAGTTGGCGAAGGTCTCTCCAAACAAGAGGCCGAACAAGAAGCCGCCAAATCAGGCTTGGCGAAAAAGGGCTGGTGAACGAATATGACCATCGGTGTTGAGTTTTAGATTTTGTTTTTTAATTTATTTTTGACTTTTAATTTTAGGTGATGACTTTAAAACGTCTGGAGATCAATGGTTTCAAATCTTTTGGCCGTAAAGCGGTCTTGCTCTTTGACGCGCCGATTACGGCGGTGGTTGGGCCGAACGGTTCCGGCAAATCCAATGTCGCGGAGGCTTTTCGTTGGGTTTTGGGTGAACAATCGCTCAAGTCTTTGCGGGGTAAAAAAGGCGAGGACCTTATTTTTAATGGCTCATCATCGCTGGGCCGTCTGAGTCGAGCTAGTGTCTCGGTCACTTTTGATAACTCAAAGCGGGCTTTTGCTGGCATTGATTTTGACGAGGTCAATATCACGCGTGAAGTTTTTCGTGATGGCACGAACGAATACTCCATTAACAACAGCAAAGTCAGATTAAAAGATATCTTGGCCCTTTTAGCGGGGATTTCATTGGGGTCTTCCGGTCATCACATCATTAGCCAGGGCGAGGCTGATCGTATCTTAAATGCCAATCTGGTTGAAAGGCGGGCAATGATAGAAGACGCTCTTGGTTTGAAAATTTACCAATGGAAATTGGAAGAAAGCGAAAAGAAATTGACCAAGACGCGGGAGAATATCAAAGAGGCGGAGATTCTTCGTCGGGAAATTGCGCCCCATTTGAAATTTTTGAAGAAACAAATGGAAAAAGTGGAAAAAGCTAAAGAACTGCGCGCCGAACTCGCTACATTCTATTCGGAATACTTGAAGCGAGAAGGATTTTATCTTGCCTATACTCGTGACAAATTGAAAAAAGAATTGGCAATTCCCAAGGAAATTTTGTTAGCCACGGAAGAAAAATTATCAGCCTTGGCCGCGAAGGAGGTTTCTGCTCCTGACGAGGCGGTGGAGGAGAAAAATAAATTGCGAGAAATAGAAGCGACCTTGCGAGAAGGGCAAGCCAAAAAAGACGATTTGTCTCGCCGTTTGGGCCGCTTGGAAGGGATGATTGAACTGAAACAACGAGAAAGCCGTTCGGCCACGCCAACAGTAGACAAATTAACGGTTTCGCGTGATGACTTAAAAAGGTTGGAAGCTGAGTTGGAAGGAGAATGGCAAAAAGCTAAGACGGAAAATAATCCGGCAGTTTTGAAAAGGATTCTACAAAATATCCGGCAAATTTTGGGTGAATTTTGGGGTGGGTTTAAACTTCATCAATTGGCGCCGACTGATAATTTGGAAATGATCAAAGAATTGTTGGTTGAAAAACAGGAGAAGGAAAAGGCTTTGGCTGAGCTGGAAAGGTTGGAACAAAGCCGTCAAGAAGAATACCAATTGGCCAAACAGCGGTTGGAACAAAGAGAAAATCAAGAACGGGAAGAAGAGCGCGAATCTTATGAATTGCGGGCTAGACGGGGGGAATTAGCGGCTGTTGTTAGAACGCTGGAAGGCAAGCTAGAGACTTTGGCCGTGGAAGAAGAAAATTTCAAACGCGAATTGGGTGAGGCAGGTGTCTTGATTGGTCGCGAAGCCCTCAATTATGAGGACTATCCTTTGGATGAACAAGAGGCGTTGTCGGAAAAACGAGCAACCCAAGAAGAGCGTCATCGCCGGTTGGAACGCTTGAAGATTCGCTTAGAGGACATTGGCGGCGAGGGCGTCGATGTGGAAAAGGAATATGACGAGGTGCTGGCGCGTGATGGTTACCTGGAAAAGGAATTGTTGGATTTGGCCACAAGCGCCGACTCGTTGGAACAAGTGATGTCCGAATTACGCCAGAGGATAAGTGACGAATTCAAGGCCGGTGTTAAAAAAATTAACAGCGAATTTCAAAAGTTTTTTGAAATTTTATTTGGCGGCGGTTCCGCTTCGCTTTCCTTGGTTATCCCGGAAAAAAGACGTTCGCGCCTTGATTTGGCAAGCAGTGACGACTTGGCTCCGCTGGGAGAAACAATGGAGGATTCAGATGAACCGACCGAGGAGGGAATTGAAATCATTGTCAGTTTGCCCCGCAAAAAAATCAAAGGCTTGGCGATGTTATCCGGCGGCGAACGGGCCTTAACCTCTATCGCGCTTCTGTTTGCGATGTCGCAGGTTAACCCGCCACCCTTTATGATTTTAGATGAAACGGATGCCGCGCTTGACGAAGCTAACTCGCGCAAGTATGGCGATATGATTGAAAACTTGTCACAATTCTCGCAACTAATTTTGATTACGCATAACCGCGAGACGATGTCCCGCGCGGGAGTGCTTTATGGCGTGACGATGGGTTCTGATTCAGTCTCGCGTCTGATTTCGCTCAAACTGACGGAAGCGGAACAATATGCAAAATGACAGAAGTGTAAAATGTAAAGATTAAAATTCAAAATTTTAAGAAGCCGGCATTTTGGTTAAAACCAAAATGCCGGCTTCTTTTTTGTCTTGCTTTAATAATTATTTAATTTAAAAATCGGCGTTTTATTTGTGTCAATCTGTGTCTAGGGTGAAATCAATCGTTTTGGTCACGCGGTCGGTCTTGGCTACTTTGATTTTGACTAAGCCGCCCAAACGATAAATTTGGTTTGTCTTTTCGCCGCGAACCTGGAATTTTTTCTCTTCAAAGATGAATCGATCACCGGCCATCTCGCGATAGCGAATCAAACCTTCGGCGCCGGTCGAGAGTTCTTCCACATACATGCCCCACTTGGTTAGGCTGGAGATAACGCCATCAAAGACCTCGCCGAGATGATTTTCCAAATATTCCGCTTGTTTGTATTTGACGGACTCGCGTTCGGCGTCGGTGGCCAGTTTTTCCATACTTGAAGAGTGGTCGCACAATTTGTCGTAACGCAAAAGCAAATCTTTGGCTGGCGACTGTCCCTTGAGATAGGTATCAAGCAAACGATGAACCATGACATCAGGATAGCGTCTGATTGGCGAAGTAAAATGAGTGTAATGCGCGAAGGCCAGGCCAAAGTGCCCGATATTTTTGGTAGAGTAAACAGCGCGGCTCATAGAGCGGATAATCTCGCGCGTAATTACACTTTCTTCAGGCTGGCCGGCAATTTTTTTCAAGAAATTGTTTATCTCTTGCGGGCCGGGACGACTGCCTTTGTGGGTCAATTTGTGGCCAAAAAGGTTGATAAAGCGTCTGACTCCATCCAATTTGTCCGGGTCTGGCGCGTCGTGAACACGATAAACAAAAACGCCGTTTTGATTTTTGGCTAGCCGAGAAACATGCTCGGCCACTTTTTTGTTGGCCAAGAGCATAAAATCTTCAACTAACTTGTGCGTGTCTAAGCGTTCTCGTTTAAAAACATTGAGCGGCTTACCGAGAGCATCTATCTCAAAACTGACTTCGTCTTCTTCAAAGGCCAACGCGCCGGCGCTAATTTTTTGACGGTCCAGTTCTTTGGCTAGGCTATCTAGTTTGCGCAACTCGGCTGCGTATTCCCCTTGGTTGGTCTCAATGATTTTGTGAGCTTCCTCGTAGGTGAAACGACGGTCAGACTTGATAACAGTGCGACCAAACCACTCGCTTTTGATGTTGGCTTTGTCGTCCATTTCAAAAACTGCTGAAAAAGTTAAACGATTTTCATGGGGGACAAGACTGCAAAGGTCATCTGATAAAATTTTGGGCAACATCGGAATTGTGCGGTCCACCAAATAAATTGAGGTGGCGCGTTTTTGCGCTTCCAAATCAAGCAAAGAACCAGGCGTTAGGTAATGCGACACATCGGCAATGTGAATTCCGACTTCCCATAAGCCGTCTGCTGTTTGGCGGATGGACAGAGCATCATCAAAATCTTTGGCCGCCAAGGGGTCAATGGTAAAAGTTGTAACCTCGCGGAAATCTTTTCGTTTTTTTATTTCCGCGTCCAAATTGTGTTCTTGGGCGATTTTTTGCGCCTCTGTTTCCAGCTCAACGGAAAAACCTTCAATTAAACCGCGGTCTTGGATGATCGCTTGCATCTCGGTTTCATGTTCGCCGCTTTGACCCAAATTTTTGATAAAATCGCCACCAGGGCGGAGGGTGCTCTTGGGCCAAAGTTTGAGCCTAGCCACAATTTTGGCGCCGATGGAAAGCGCGGCAGTTTCGGCTGTTTCTTCTATGACCAGGTCGGTATAAAATTTGGGGTTGTCAGGTTTAACAATTAAAAAACCGTTTTCTCGGCCGGTGACTTGGCTGACGAATTCTGTTCGGGCGCGTTTAAGGACCTTTAATACTTCGCCGTTGTCGCCGCGGGTCATAACGTATTCTACCTCGTCGCCGTCAAGGGCGGTGTTTAAAGCTCCCGGTGGGATAAAAACCGTCTCGTTTTTTTTGGGCCCAGATTTGCGTTGGGTTTTGCTAAAACCTTTGGCAGATTTGGCAGAGGAGGGTTTTGTCGGTGTTGGCCGGCGCCCTTGGTCGATGAAGCCAAAAGCGCCCGCTGTCACGCGGATGACACCAGTCAGAGGTTTTTTGGTTTTTGGAGAATGTTTTTTAACTGTTTTTGGGGAACGAGAAGACATTTTAGAAGTATAACAGATTATTTTATAAGTTTATTTATAAGTCTTGATGTAGAGAGATAAATATTTTAATGCAAGGACTAAAAACCCCACGTCTCGTAGAGGGGGGTCTGGGGTCCGTTTACGGTACTTTAGTATCCTATCTATATATTATAGCAAAAAACAGCCAAAAAGTCAAGCAAAAGGGGCGAGGCCCAAATCCTCTGTTGACGTTTGGGTGGATTTTTGTTAAGCTATTTTCGTTATGTTAATGATTAGATTACAGCGTGTTGGCCGCAAAAACAGCCCGTCATTCCGGGCCGTTGTTGTTGATTCTCACGCGGCCGCCAAGACTGGAAAGGTGATTGAAGTGGTTGGGAACTATGATGCTCGTCATGGCGAACCGTCTTTGAAGGCTGACCGAATTTTAGATTGGCTTGGTAAAGGCGCGCAAGTTTCTGATACGATGCATAATTTATTGGTTAAAAAAGGCGTGGTGAAAGGAACCAAAAAAAATGTTGCTTCCGGAAAGTTAGGCAAAAAAGCCAGAGCCGCCAAAGAGTCTAAAGAAAAAGCCGAAGCGGCCCAGAAAGCGGCCAAGGCGGCTGAAGCCGAGAAGCCGATTGAGCCGATCGCCGAAGAAGGAAATACGGAAACTCCAACCGAAGAAACCAAAACCGAAGAGTTGCCCGAGGCCTCAACCGAAGAAACCCCGGTTGAAGAAGAGCAAGCGGCTGAATAAATTTTTGAATAAAAAACACCTCACTGGTCATGCCAGTGAGGTGTTTCAGTTTTTTAGGTGAAGCCGGTTTTTGACAAAAGGCTGTTTTGGGTTTATTATTAGAGTTAAATTAAGAGGTCGAAAAGACATTAGATACTAACAGATAATACTATGGCTGAAATGCATAAGGATCAGGAATTCCTCGAGTACGTTGTCAAATCATTGGTTGATAGTCCCGAGGATGTGAAGGTTGACAGAAAAGTTGACGAAATGGGCGTCTTGATGACGCTTGAAGTCAACCCTGTTGACATGGGCAAAATCATCGGCCGCCAAGGCAACACCGCCAAAGCGATCCGCACTTTGCTCCGCGTGGTCGGCATGAAGTTTAACGCTCGCGTTAATTTAAAAATTAACGAACCGGTGGGCGCCGCGAACAACATGGCCACCAGCAGCGCTTCCAGGTCGGTTGACCAAGCGATGGAAGACCTCAAGCAGATCTAGTTAGTGAACAAAAAACCGCCTTCGGGCGGTTTTTTGTTTGGGCTTTTCTTTTTCTCTTTTCAGTGATTTAATGCATTTGTCTTTTTATATTTTTTTTAAGGTTTTAGAACTTTTGACCTAACTATATGGTTTTTCACATTATTACAATTTTCCCCGAAAGCTTTGAATCGTACCTGAACAGCTCAATGCTTTGGCGTGCCCAAAAAGAAAAAAAGGTTAAATTCAAATTTTATAATCCGCGTAATTATACCAAAGACAAACATCGCAAGGTGGATGGCCGGCCTTATGGCGGTGGTCCGGGGATGGTCTTGCAAGTAGAGCCGATTTTGCTGGCCGTCAAAGCGGCACAAAAAAATATCGCCCGTTCGGTCAAACCTGCCCGGTTTGTTAAGACTCCTAATTTGAAATCCAAATCTTTTAACTTGACCTCTAAAATAATCGTTACCGGCCCGGCCGGTAAGCAATTTGACAACGGAGTAGCTGACCAGTGGTCGCGGAAACTTGGGCATCTGATTATCATTTGCGGTCACTATGAGGGGATTGACGCGCGAGTCAAAAAAATTTTACGCGCGGAAGAAATTTCCATCGGTCCTTACGTTTTGACTGGCGGCGAACTGCCAGCCTTGGTGATGATGGACGCGGTGGCTAGACGAATTCCGGGCGTGTTGGGCAATGAGGTGTCACTTGAAGAAAAAAGAATTGCCGCCTCTGAGGTCTATACCAGGCCGGAAGTTTACAAGCACGGAGACAAAAATTACCGCGCGCCAAAAGTGCTTTTGTCCGGGCACCACAAGAAGATGGAGGAATGGAGGAAGACACGGGCCAAACGCTAACCTAATATAATTGGAGATAGGCAGTTTTCCCCAGTTTTATAACCTTGACAGAAATTGAGTTTGACATTTTAAGTCCGTTAGTGTACTCTATTGTGTACGCAAGCAAGATTGAGTTTTTGGTGAACTTCTTGCTACAACTATCTATTTTTCATATCAATTACCCGACTCAAGAAGGGGGAGGGAATGGTTTTGCGTTTTTATTTATTAGGGGATTTTAATTTTTGGCGAAATTAATGAAGCAAAAATATTTTTCGCGTTATAAGAAACCGATGGCGGAGATGCCTGACCTGGTGGAGGTCCAAAAGAAGTCTTTCCGTTGGTTGATCGAAGAAGGTCTCAAGGAGTTATTTAAAGAATTTACTCCAATTAAAGATTACTCGGAAAAAAAGTTTGAGTTGGAGTTTACCGGTTTCCAACTTGATGAGCCGAAGTTTGATGAATACTATGCCAGAGACAACAATTTGTCTTATGACGCGCCGCTTCGGGTAAAAGTCAATTTAAGGAATAAGACAATTAGCCAAGACAAAGAACAGGAAATCTTTTTGGTGGATTTTCCGCTCATGACGTCTCATGGCACTTTTATTATCAATGGTATTGAACGGGTCATCGTGCCGCAATTGGCGCGAAGTTTTGGAGTTTTCTTTACCGCCAACGAAATAAAGGGTCATAAGTTTTTTGGCGCCAAAATCATTCCGGCGCGCGGTGCCTGGGTAGAACTAGAAACTGAAATTGACGATGTTATTTATGTTCGAATTGACCGCAAACGTAAATTCCCGGTCACTTCTTTGCTTCGGATTTTTGCCGACAAAGAAGGTCGCGAGATTTCCGACGAAGAACTAATCAAGGTTTTTGCCGACCAAAAGATTGATACAACTTTTATTGAAAAGACGTTGGCCAAAGATCACGCGAAAACGGCCTCTGAATCTTATATTGAAGTTTACCGCCGATTGCGAGATAGCGACTTGGCGACGGCCGCCAACTCCAGAGAATTTATTGGTGGGATGTTTGACCGCGAGAAATATGACTTGTCGGTGGTTGGTCGCGTTCGTTTTAATGAACGGTTTGGAAAGAAGGAGGTGGACAAAGATACCGAGGAGCGTGTTTTGACTTTTGATGATATTGTCAAAATTGTTTCTCACATCATTACCCTGAACACCACAAAAGGCGCCGAGGAAGACGACATCGACCACTTGGGTTTTCGTCGAGTTCGTTGTATTGGTGAAATGCTCCAAGCCAAACTGAAAATTGGGATGATGCAGATGAAGCGAAATATCCAGGACCGAATGTCAACCGTTGATACTTCTACCCTTTTGCCGATCCAAATTATCAGTCCTCGTCCGTTACAGGCCAGGTTGAAGGAATTTTTCTCCACTAACCAGTTGTCGCAATTCATGAACCAAGAAAATGTCCTGGCTGAACTGGAACACTTGCGCACTCTCTCGGCGCTTGGGCCGGGTGGTTTGACTCGTGAACGAGCCGGTTTGGAGGTGCGCGACGTGCACTCTTCCCACTACGGCAAGGTTTGCCCGATCCACACGCCGGAAGGCCCAAACATCGGTTTGATTTTGCACTTGTCCGCTTACGCTCGAGTGAACGATTTTGGCATTATTGAGGCGCCTTATCGCAAGGTGGAAAAAGGCAAGATTACGGGTGAGATCGTTTATCTGAACGCTTTGGAAGAAGAAAAATACGTGGTGGTTCACGCCGGCGCCAATTATGCCGAGGACGGTTCTCTTTTGAGTGAATATGTGGAAGCCAGACAGAAAGGAATGCCGGGTCTCTACAAAAAAACTGACGTGCATTTTATTGATGTCGCGCCTAACCAAGCTTATTCTATTGCCACGTCAATGATCCCATTTTTGGAACATGATGACGCGAACCGCGCGCTGATGGGGTCAAACATGCAGAAACAGGCCGTGCCTTGTATTATCCCGGAAGTGCCCTTGGTGGCAACCGGAGCTGAGGCGCGTGCCGCGTTTGACTCCGGCCGGTTAATTTTGGCTCAATCAAGCGGAACAGTTTCTCGGGCTGATGGTCGCCATATAGTTGTCAAACGTGAAGATGGCAAGGAAGATGTCTACAACTTAGTCAACTTTAAAATGACCAACGATTATACTTGCTTTCACCAACGACCAACTGTCGCGGTCGGTCAAAAGGTTAAAAAAGGTGATTTGTTAGCAGACGCTTCTTCCACTGACAACGGCCAAACAGCTGTTGGCCAAAATGTTTTTGTCGCCTTTATGTCTTGGGGCGGCACCAACTATGAAGACGCGATTATTTTGTCTGAACGTTTGGTCAAAAACAGCAAATTTACCTCAGTCTACATTGAAGAGTTTGAAGTCAACGTCCGTGACACCAAACTTGGCCCGGAAGTAACAACCCATGACATTCCCAATGTCGGCGAGGTTAAACTTCGCAATTTGGATGAAGACGGAATTGTTCGCATTGGCGCCGAGGTAGAACAAAATGACATTCTTGTTGGTAAAATTACGCCGAAGGGCGAAACTGAATTGACGCCGGAGGAAAGACTTTTGCGCGCCATTTTTGGTGAAAAGGCGAGGGATGTCAAAGACTCATCTTTGCGGATGCCGCACGGTCGCAAGGGGAGAGTGATTGGCGTAAAAGTTTTTTCACGAGAACGGGGCGACAAACTGGAATCCGGTATTATCAAAAAAATAAAAATTCAAATAGCGCAAATTCGTAACGTTTCGGTGGGCGACAAGTTGGCCGGCCGTCATGGCAACAAAGGAGTCATCTCGCGTATTTTACCGGAGGAAGATATGCCATTTATGGCTGACGGAACGCCGGTTGATATCATTTTGACCCCGCTCGGCGTGCCTAGTCGTATGAACCTTGGTCAGATTTTTGAAATGCACCTTGGTTTGGCGGCAAACTCTCTGGGTTATCAAGCGATTACCCCGGTTTTTATGGGCGCGACCGAAAACGAAATCAAAGATGAATTGCAAAAGGCCGGTTATTCTCGTGAGGGCAAAGTAACACTCTTTGACGGTCAAACCGGCGAGAAGATTGAAAAAGACATCGCTATTGGCTATATGTATATGCTCAAATTGGCGCACATGGTAGAAGATAAGATTCACATGCGCTCCATCGGTCCTTACTCGCTCATTACCCAACAGCCTTTGGGCGGACGCTCGCAAGGGGGTGGCCAGCGCTTTGGTGAAATGGAAGTCTGGGCTTTGGAGGGGTATGGCGCGGCTCACACTCTGCGTGAAATGTTGACCATCAAGTCTGACGATATTACCGGCCGCTCTTCTACTTTTGACTCAATTGTAAAAGGCGAGAGTATCAAACAGCCAAACTTGCCGGCCTCGTTTAACGTGATGTTGAACGAACTGCGGGGATTGGCGTTGGACATTGAACTTAAAAAAAATAACAAAGACGACCATGAATAATAAAATAATGACCAACGCCGCGCTGGAAACCGGCATCAAGTCAGACAAAGCCACTGACTTCGATATGATTACCCTGAGGTTGGCTTCTCCGGAGAGGATTTTGGAATGGTCGCATGGCGAGGTGACCAAACCGGAAACCATCAATTATCGCAGTGGACGCTCCGAGCGAAGCGGTTTGTTTGATGAACGGATTTTTGGTCCGGAAAAAGACTACGAATGTTATTGTGGCAAGTATAAAAGAATTCGTTACAAAGATATCATTTGCGAAAAATGTGGAGTAGAAGTGACTAGATCAATTGTTCGCCGTGAACGCATGGGTCATATAGAGTTGGCCTGTCCGGTGGCCCATATTTGGTTTGTGCGCGGGGTGCCGTCGCGACTTGGTTTGGCGCTTGACTTGACGATTGCCGATCTGGAGAAAGTTATTTACTTTGCCGGCTACATCATCATCAAAGTTAACGATGACGAGAAGTCCAAAATGCTCAAAGAGCTTGATAATGAATATCGCCAAAAATCAAAGGGTTTAACTAATGAAGAAGACAAAGAAAATCTGAAGAATGCTTTTATGGAAGCCAAGCGTCAATTGGAGAATATTACGCCTTGGCGGGTGATTGACGAAGTCCTTTATCACCGTCTGTCGCTCAAGTATGGCACGGTTTTTGAGGCTGGGATTGGCGCGGAAGCGATTTATGAAATTTTGCGAACCCTAGATTTGGAAGAAATGGAAAACAACCTAACTGGGAACTTGACCAAGGCCAGTTCGGTTGAAAGGGTTAAATTGCAGAAAAGACTGAATCTCTATCGGGCAATGCGTCGCTCTGGCGTTCGTCCGGAGTGGATGTTCCTAAAGTTGGTGCCGGTTATCCCGCCGGCTTTACGACCGATGGTGGCGCTTGATGGCGGACGTCATGCCACTTCTGATGTGAACGATCTTTACCGTCGGGTCATTAATCGCAACAATCGCTTGAAGAAATTGGTTGAACTAAACGCGCCGGAAGTTATTTTACGTAACGAAAAACGCATTTTGCAAGAAGCGGTAGACTCGCTTTTGGACAACTCAATGCGTCAAGGTTCTGGTGGTGGAGCGATGAGTCAGGCTCAACGCCGACCACTCAAATCTTTGGCCGACAACCTAAAGGGCAAGCAGGGTCGTTTCCGTCAAAATCTTTTGGGTAAGCGTGTGGATTATTCAGGCCGCTCGGTAATTGTTGTTGGCCCGGATCTTCAACTTGACCAGTGCGGTTTGCCCAAGCATATGGCCTTGGAACTTTTCCGTCCGTTTATCATTTCTAAAATTTTGGAACGCGAATTGGCCTACAATATTCGCGGCGCCGGACGCTTGATTGATGAAGGTTCGCCGGAGGTTTGGGCAATCTTGGAAGAGGTTATTAAAAACAAATATGTTCTTCTAAACCGCGCGCCATCTTTGCACCGTCTTTCTATCCAGGCTTTTCGTCCGGTTTTGATTGAGGGCAACGCGATTCAACTTCACCCTTTGGCTTGTTCCGCTTTCAACGCGGACTTTGATGGCGACCAAATGGCTGTCCACTTGCCACTGTCTGATATTGCGCAAAAAGAAGCGCAAGACATCATTGCTTCTAATCGGAATATCCTAAAACCGGGCAGCGGTGATCCGGTCGTCAACATGAGACTTGATATTGTTCTCGGTTGTTATTGGGTGACTAAAATTATAAAAGGTGAAAAAGGTGAGGGTAATTATTTTGCCAATCCGCATGAGGCGATTTTGGCCTATGATTTTGGCGAGGTTAGTTTGCGTGCCAAAATCTTTGTTAAGGCAACCGAGAAAGAACGTTATGCGGAGTTTAATGGTCAAGTTTTTGAAACTTCCATTGGACGTCTTCTGTTTAACAACAACTTGCCTGCCGATTACGCTTTCATCAACAAAGACATTAATGGAAAACTGATAAATAAATTGGTGGAGGATATGATTGCTCGCTATGGAGTGGAAGAAACCGCCAAAATCATAGATAGAATAAAAAAATTCGGTTTTCGTTATTCCACTAAATCGGGCATCACTTGGGGAATTGATGATGTCCAGGTGCCCGAAGAAAAGGCTAAAATTATTGAAGATGCCAAAAAAGAGGTGGCGATTATCGAAGACAACTATCAGGATGGTCTTCTGTCTTCCAATGAACATTATCGAATGATAATTGAGGTTTGGAATAATGCCAAAGGAAAGGTGGAAAAAGCGGTTCCCAACAGTTTGCCCGAAGGAGGTTCCGTGTCTTATATGATTGATTCTAATGCGCGAGGTTCTATTAGTCAGGTCGTCCAGATGGCCGGCATGAAAGGTTTAATTATTAGTCCGGCGGGTCGTTTAATTCCTTTCCCAATCATTCCTTGTTATAAGGAAGGTTTGTCACCGTTGGAATATTTTATTACGACTCACGGTTCGCGCAAAACTTTGGCTGACACGGCGTTAAACACTGCCAAGGCCGGCTACCTGACACGAAAGCTGGTTGATGTTTCCCAAGACGTTATTGTTACTGAAGAAGATTGCGGCGACAAAGATGGTAAAAAAATTACCAAAGAAAACGCGTCTTCGTTTGACACTGGTATCGGCAACTTGATTACCGGGCGAATTTTGGCCAAAGATTTGATTAGCGCGGACGGCAAGACTCTCTTTAAGCGAGGTCATCTGATGACCAAGGTGGAGGCAGCCTTGGCGGAAGAAGCTGGCGCGTCTGAGGCCTATGTTCGTTCGCCGTTGGCCTGTAAGTCTCTTAAGGGGCTCTGCCGTCATTGCTATGGTTTAGATATGGGTCGTGGCGAAATGGTGAAAATTGGCGAGTCGGTTGGAATTGTGGCCGCTCAAGCGATTGGTGAACCTGGCACTCAGTTAACAATGAGGACCAAACACTCTGGCGGTATTGGTACCGGCGGTGTGGACATTGTTGGTGGTTTGCCGCGAGTGGAAGAAATTTTTGAAAGACGCAATCCTAAGAATCCGGCTCTTATCTCAACCGTTGATGGTGAAGTCTCTGAAATCAAAAACACCGGTAAAGAGTATATCGTTTCCATTTTGGTTGACCCGTCTAGTCGCAAGAAACCCAGTGATAGCACCACTGAATTAACTGTGCCATTTGTCAGAACATTGTTGGTCAAAAAAGGTGACAAGGTCAAAAAAGGACAAATCATTTCCGACGGCCCAGCCGAATTGCCGTTATTGTTTAAATTGGCCGGCAAAGACAGAACGGAGGATTATATTATGAAAGAAATCAATGCCATTTATGAGTTGCAAGGCGTGAATATCGCCAGAAAGCATATTGAGTTGATTGTCAGACAAATGTTCTCTCGCCTAAAGATTAAAAATCCTGGAGACACCAAATTTGCAGTGAATGAAGTCGTTGAATTGATTGAATTGGTTGAAGAAAATGAAAAGGCAAAAGCTGAAGGCGGCGAAGAGGCGATAGCCGAAAATGTTTTGCTCGGCATTTCCGAAGTGGCTCTAACCACCGCCAGTTTCTTGTCGGCTGTTTCTTTCCAACACACAACCAAGGTTTTGATTGATACGGCCATTAAAGGCGGAAAAGACAAACTGCGAGGCCTAAAAGAAAATGTGATTATTGGTCGTTTGATTCCGGCCGGTACCGGTCTGATCAAAGATTACGGCAAAGAACTCGAAGAAGACGAAGACGATTTTTCGGCAGTTAGCGCGGAGGAGGCGGAGTAGTCTTATTGAACACCAACAGGGTAATAAGTGGAGCTGTCAGACAGTAGGCGTTTGGCCGTCTGTCGCTCCTGTTTTGCCTAACCATAAAAATGTCATCCTCAGTAGAACAAATTAAAGCTAAGCTGGATATTGTGGAGGTGGTCAGCGCTTATGTTAAACTGGAAAAGGCCGGGGTCAATTGGCGCGGGCGTTGTCCTTTTCACAATGAGAAAACCCCATCTTTCTTTGTCTCGCCGCCGCGCGGTTCCTATCATTGCTTTGGTTGTAACAAGGGTGGCGATATGATTAGTTTTGTCCAGGATATTGAAGGTTTGGATTTTGTCGGTGCTCTCAAACTTTTGGCCGACAAGGCAGGCATAGAGTTGGAACCGTTTGAAAGGAAAAATCGCGATGAAAATGATAAATTGCGGCGCGTTTTGGAAACAGCGGAAATTTTTTATCGCAACAATCTGGCGGCCGAAAAAGAAGTTGTTAAATATCTGCTTGACCGGGGACTGACCTTGGAAACAATCAAAAAGTTTGGTCTTGGTTTTGCGCGTGATAAATGGCGCGAGTTGGGGGATTTTCTAAATGACAAAGGATTTGATTCTGAGGTTTTGGAAAAGGCCGGTCTTTCGGTCAGGTCAAGCTCCGCCCATGCCAGTCGACCTTACGACCGTTTCCGTAACCGGGTGATGTTTCCTATCAGGGATCAGGCCGGGCGGGTTGTCGGTTTTTCTGGTCGTATATTCGCCGCCGGTGACGACGTTGCTAAATATATAAATAGCCCGCAAACAGCGGTTTTTGATAAGTCAAAAATTCTCTATGGTTTTGACTTAGCCAAGCAGGAAATCAGAAAAAGAGACTTTGTGGTATTGGTGGAGGGGCAGGTTGATTTGGTGATGTCCCACCAGGCCGGCGCCATAAACACGGTTGCTACTTCTGGCACAGCTCTGACCGAAGAACACTTGAAGCTTATAAAACGTCTAACAGACAATTTAATTTTGGCTTTCGATTTTGATTTGGCTGGCCTCAAAGCCTCTTGGCGAGCAATAAATATGGCGCGCATGCTTGAGTTAAATGTCAAAATTGCCAAGTTGCCCAAAAACACGGACCCCGCCGACTTAATCAAACAAAATCCGGTCGCTTGGACAAAAGCGGTTGCCGAAGCTGCTCACTATATTGACTTTATGATTGAGGCGTTAAAACAAGAAGGGAAGACTGGTTTGGACTTGACCCTGGCGGTCAACGAATATGTCTTGCCTTACCTCAAGGTTTTGGGCAAAAAAATGGAACAAGCCCATTTTGTGACCAAATTGTCAACTTGGCTTGGTTTGCCTGAGCAGGCGATTTGGCAAGATTTGGATAAAGTGCAAGTTCTGAGTGAGATGCCAGCGGTCGCGAAAACACAGACGCCCCCCAAGATTAGAAATCGCCAAGAAGTGATAGAGGAAAGAATTTTTGGGCTTTGGTGGGGGAATGAAGGTAAAGAATTTTGGTTGAAGGGGTTGGAATTACTCAAGGACTTGTTTGGTGATGAGCTATTGGCTAAAAAGGAGAAAGAATTAATTGAACAAAAAGACCGGTTGATTTTGGAAGCGGAACTCTTATATGGCGACAAGGATTTAAACAAGGTTTTTGCGGAGTTACTGTCTGGCCTAAAAGAGGAGATGAAAAAAGCGGAGCTGGCTTTTTTTATGTCGCAAGTTAAGCAGGCCGAAAAAGCGGGAGATGAAAAATTGTTGGAGTTAAGTCTAAAAAAGTGTCAAGAATTATCTGCCGCCATTAATGAAAATCGCAAAGAATTTAACAAGTTATAAATATTTGAATAATTTAAAATGACAACAATTTTATGATGAAAACAGAAAAGAAAAAAGTCGCAGCTAAAAAGAAGACGGTTAAAAAAGTCACCAAAAAAATCGTGAAAAAAACTTCCGTCAAAAAAGCGAAGTTGGCCAAAAAGAAACCAATATCCAAAAAAACTCCGCGAAAGTCGGTCAGGAGACCGTCTCGCGCCAAAGGGCCGGCGGTAATTATCCACAAGAAAGAACTCGCTGATAAAACTAAAACGACGGCCGAAAAGATAGACCAAAAAGTCGCGCGCCTGGTAAGCAAGGGATGCCAACGCCACTTTGTGACCTATACGGAACTCTTAAAGGAGTTTCCGAATATTGAAAATGATATTATTTTTCTTGACGAACTTTACGCTAAACTGGAAGAGCTAAGCATTGACGTCTTGGAGGAGGGGGGTCTCTTGGATGATGAATCCCTTTTGAACGTGAAAGACAAGGTCAAAGACAGTCGGGATTCTTCTTTGGATTCAGTTCAGATGTATCTGCGTGAGATTGGCCGGCACAAGCTTTTGACCGGTGCCGAAGAAAAAGAATTGGCGCGTAAAATTTTGGCTGGGGATGAGGATGCTAAGAAGAGTTTGGCCAAAGCTAACTTACGTTTAGTTGTTTCAATCGCCAAAAAATATGTTGGTCGCAGTTCGGACTTATCCTTGCTTGACCTTATCCAAGAAGGCAACATCGGCCTTTTCAAGGCAGTAGAGAAATTTGATTGGCGCAAGGGTTACAAATTTTCCACTTATGCCACTTGGTGGATTAGACAAGCGGTTACTCGCGCCTTGGCTGACCAGTCCAGAACAATTAGAATTCCGGTTCACATGGTGGAGACAATCGCTAAGTATAAGCAGGTTTTTCGCCGTTTGTCCCAAGATTTGGGACGCGATCCCTTGCCGCAAGAAATAGCCACGGAGATGGATATGGAGGTGGAAAAAATTCACAATATTGAAAAAATTGACCAAAGCACGGCTTCGCTTGACAAACCAACCGATGATGATGATGAAAAATCGTCCTTGGGTGAGTTTATCGCTGACGACAAAATCGCCGCGCCGGACCAGGACGTTTCGCGCCGAATTTTACGAGACCAGATTGAAGAGATTATGGACGACCTTACGCCTAAAGAACGAAAAATCCTGGAGATGAGACATGGACTGATGGATGGGGTAATGAGAACGTTGGAAGAAGTTGGCAAAGAATTTGGCGTGACACGTGAACGCATTCGCCAGATTGAAGCTAAGGCGCACGAAAAAATTCGCCAGCATGAAAAAGCCAAGAAATTACTCGGCTATTAATAAATCAAAAACACAAAAATTGCCTCCATCATGGAGGCGATTTTTGTCGGTAAAATTGTTTATTCTGTGGCCGATGAGGTGGCGGCGGCTTCTTCTATTTCTGTCTCAATCTCTGTTTCGACAATGGGCTCTGCTTCATCAGCTAAAATCATGTCAATCGCTTGTTTGAGGTCTTTGGCTTCTCGTCCGCCGAAGATGGGCATTACCAAGTCATCCGGTCCGACTACCGCAATAAAAGGAGTGCCTTGCGCGCCTAAGCCGGTCGCTTCTTGATATTCAGACTCAACCGCGTCACTGATTTCTTTTTCGGCTTGGCAACTGGTCATTGTCTCAATGTCCAAACCGATGGCTTCAGTTGCATCGGCAACCAAACTCTCGGCGGATTTGTCCGGGGCGGCAAAAACAAAATCAATAAATTGCCAGAATTTTTCACTCCCCCCCAATTTGCCGGCGCATTCTGCCGCGACCGCTAACTTTCGGGCGCTGGGATGGATGGAGTCAAGCGGGAAGTGACGAAAAGCAACCGCTACTTTTCCTTCCTTTATATAATCGCTCATTTGGCCTAATTGGTCGTGGAACCAGGCGCAAGCCGGGCACTCCAAGTCCGAATATATCACTAGTTTTATGGGTGCGGCTGCCTCTCCCCGCAATAAGTCATCTCCACTCACCGCGCGCAAAGAATCCATGTTTACATCTTCTGCCGGTTGGAGCAGGGGCGCCAAGCTTTGGATGATTGACGCTGTTTGACCGTTGTCAATTGACGGACCTTGATAGAAGAAAAAAGCGCCGGCAAGAATGATGATTGCAATAGTGACTATCACCGGCACAGCATATGATTTGTTTTCCATAGAATAAGGCTATTTATAAGGTTTTTAATAATATGTCGTCATTATACACTTTTTTAGCAATTTGGGAACTGGTCAAAATCCAGCAGAAGTGGTACTGGTAATTGGCTCCGGATTGGAGCTGGTTGCTTGGTTTGTTGTGTTTGTGGAAGCAAGCGTAGAGGATGATGTGCTAGACGCGGATAGTATTTTTTCAAAATGTGATAAGTCTTCAATAAAAATTTCTCCTGTTTCATTTTGGCATTGTCTGGGCAAAGTTTCCCAAACGGGGAAGCCGCCAGCCACACAACTGCTAAAATCGGTTGGCTGATTGTTTCGTGGGTAAAACGACCAGGCAATAAAAACAAAAAGCAGAAAAGAAACGGCCGTAAATATGCTGGTTTTGGTTCGCGAAGTCATTTAGGTAATTAATGTTCCGGGCGCGACGTTGTCGCTTTCCGGTGTCAAAATTGTTGAACGACCTTCCTCGTTGCTGGTCGCCAAGATCATTCCTTGGCTCTCTAGTCCCAGCAAAGAACGGGGTTCCAAATTGGCGACGATAATCACTTTTTTTCCGACCAAACCCTCTGGTTCATAATTTTTGCCAATCCCGGCAATAATCTGTCTTTCGTCTTCACCTAGGGAAGCTTTTAGTTTTAACAGCTTATCCGAGCCTTCTACTCGGCCGGCGGCCAAAATCTCGGCCACCCTAAGTTCTACTTTTTTAAACTCTTCAAACGAGATCATAATTAAGTTTTTGCTTAAGCTTTTTAATTGGCAAGGCGCCCTTTCTTAACACTTTTATTTTACCATTTTCTAACGAAATAAGAGTGGAGGGTTTATTTTTTAGGCGGCGGCCGGCGGATAAATAAAGGTCAATTTGGTTACCAAAAATGACGCGCGCTTCGGTGATTGTCTCGGCCGGAGGGTTATCAGCTTTGTTTGCGCTGGTAGAGACAAGAGGCCCGGTCTTTTTGAGCAAGGTGGTCAAAAACTTATGCTTGGGCCAACGCACCGCCAGCCCGCGATTGTGGTGGAGATGCTCAAAACGGGAATTTTTATCAGGCAGAACAACACTGACTTTGCCGGGCCAAACATTCTTCAAGAACCTTTTTTCTCGCTCGGTGATTTTGATTCCTAGTTCGTCCAGTTGCGCCCAGCTAGCCACTAAAACAATAAACGGCTTATCAAAGTGGCGGCCTTTCAGCTTGGCTATTTTTTTGACTGTTTGACTGTTGCGAGCCAAACCAAAAAGACCATAAATAGTGTCGGCCGGCATTATCACAACCTCACCTTTTTTGAGGGTATTTACCAACTCTTTTATTCTTGGCATATCAGTGTTAAAATTAGCATAAATAAGCGGTGAAAGCCAACGAAGAGAAGCTCGGGTTTCAGGCGTCAGCTTTTGACAATAATGGGCATTTTTAATAGCTTAGCTGGTAACCAATTTTTATGTTAAGCGACTATTACCAAATTGAATTAAAAGATTTTGACCAGGATTTTTTTGATTTGCTAGAAACAGTTGGACAAATAAAACAGCCCGACTTTAAGGTTTTGCCTTATTTTCATACAGTCTACGCCAATGGTGAAAAGGCGGGGATTGTCGGTTACCAACCGGCTAGTTTGCCGGACACCGGCAATGTGGAAATTATCTTAGCGCCGGAATATCGCGGCAAAGGTTTGATTGCCAAAATTTATGACACATTGGCGCAAGAACATCATCTAAAAACTTTATACGCGACAATTAATCTGCGTAATATGACATCTCTCTCGGCCCACGAAAAAATTGGTTTTCAAAGGTTGCCGGCGGAAAAACAGGCTCAGCTTAAAGAAAAGGGAATAATCGGCGAAGGGGAAATGAGGTTAGAAAAAAGTGTTTAAAGCGAGGCTAATTTCTCTGCAAGTAAACTTTGGTGGACCTAGCGAGAATCGAACTCGCGCCTCGGCAATGCGAATGCCGCGTCGTACCACTAGACTATAGGCCCAAATGTCCCTCTCGGAAAATTACCGCCTGGTTGTTTGGCGCTATTATGACAAACGATTTAGACTTTTGACAACGGAATTTTAACTGAAGGGCAAAGTTATTTAACCATAAAATAAGTAATTTCTCAACTTTCTGACACGGGCCAAGCGCGAGAAAAGTAGCGGTATAAATGGATTTGGTTCTTAGCCTTTTTCCTATTTTTTATTTTATTTTGTGGTCTTTCGTTTCGTTATACAATTCCTCGGCTTCATTCAAAAGTCTTTCAATTTCAGCAAGACCGGCTTGCCAAACATCTGGCTTGGTGATATCCAAACCTAGTTTGGCAAAAATTTGGTCCGGTGAGGCCGAAGAACCGGTTGCCAAAAACTCTTTGACCAGACTTATTTTGTCGGGCTTGTCACGCACGATTTGTTGTAAGGCTTTAGAAATTAGTAAGCCGCTGGCATAAGAATAAACATAAAAGTAGTAACGAAAATGACTCCAGTAAACCCACCAATTTTCGGTGCCAGTCGGAAATTCCATCGCCGCCCCGGTGTAGTCCTTCATGTGTTTCAGGAAAAGGTCGCCGATTTCTTGTTTGGATAGATATCCTTTGGCGCGGAAAGTTTGGTGCAACTCGTGCTCAAACCGATAAGCGGCGACTTGACGAAAAATAGTGGCGACATCGTCGTCCAATTTTGCCATTACCAATCTTAACTTATCTTGAGGGTTGCTTCCTCGCCCCAGTTCTTCCAAAGCAAAATCTTCCACAAAAGTGCTTGCCACTTCGCCGGTGGAAACCGGCGTCTCGTAATAAATTTCGCGCTGTTTCTGTTTGATTAACTCGTTATTTAAACCGTGACCGGTTTCGTGGGCCAAAGTCATCACATCTTTGAGTTGGTTGGTATGGTTGAGCAAAATATAAGTCGGGTCAATCTTGCGCATATTGGAACAAAAAGCGCCGTTGGCGCGGCTGGTGTGAGGGAAGACGTCAATTTGTCCGTTGTTGACAAAACCGCGAAAAATCTCTGCCAGTTCCTTATCTAGCTTAACGAGAACTTTGTCCACTAAGTTGACTGATTCATCATAGTCAAAGTTTCTCGCCAGCTCTCCATAAGGGACACTTTTTTCGTAATACTTAAGATTGGGCAGACCAAGGAGACGAGCCTTAAGTTCGTAATAGCGGCGAGGCAAATCAAAGCGCTCGGCGACGGTTTGGCTCATGACGTCTACCACTTCGCTTGAGATGTCGTCGGAGAGGTGTCTGAGTTCGTCCGGCCGTTTGGCTCCGCGCAATTCATCATTGGTTTTTTTGAAAGCGAGCAAAGAATTCATTTCAGCTTCGGCGACGTCGGCGTGTTTGGCCAAGATGTCATTGATGGCGCGGAAAGCCCAAGCGCGTGTTTCTTGGTCGCGGCTGTTTACGGTGGCGAGCAACTCGGCAAAGCTATGGCCCTCAAAAGTTTCGCTGCTGATTAAGGATTCTATCATTTTGACCCAATTGCTATAGGAAGTTTCATGGAAAAGGTTAATAACTTTTTCTTCAGCTTCGCTCAAAGTATATTTTCCTTCAGCAAAAATTTTTTCCAAAAAATGTTTGAAGTCGGCCAATGTCGGACTGGCCAAAAGTTCACGTTGAGTCTTGGGTGGAATTTTGGCTAGCCGAAGCGTGAAAAATTGGATGTCATTTTGGATGCTGACGGCCAGCTCCTTGGCTTTGTTGAAGCGCGCGCGCAACTCAGGGTCATTTTGGTTTAGTTCCGTGCGGAGGTGAAAATAGTAACAAACACGGCTGTTTGGGCCATGGTCGGCGAGCCACTGGTCATAATCTTTCAGCGCTTCTCTCAGCGCGGCCGGTTGAGATAGGTAGTCTTTTCGCTTGTGCCACTTGGTGATAAATTTATCGGCGGCTTGTCTGGCGATAAGCTGTTCCTCTTCAATTCGCGGGTCTTTGTCGCTTATAAAAAGGGGAGATAAATCCCAATCGGTTTTGAGGTTTGCTTTCGGCTTGGATTTTTTAACGATTTTCTTGTTGGACATAAATATAATTTAAATTTGTTTTACGTGTCTTACCATCTTACCTCAAATTATGAAAATATAAAAAAATTTCTAGTGGAGACGGTCCTAATCATCGTCAGAAACAAAAACGCCCTAATTGGGGCGTTTTTGTTTTAACTTGTTATTTCTGTTTTATTTTTTGCCAAAATCGGATATCAGGTTATTTAGATGACAATTTGAGTACAATGAGAACATCGTTTGGCGTCAATTGGAATTTCGCTCAAACACTCTTTGCATTTTTTGGTCGTGGGGTCGAGGGGCTCTTCTTTTCTGGTTTTGGCAATAAGAAAGTTCATGGGTTTAATTATCAAGAAAAAGATTGACGCGGCAACTAACAGAAAAGAGATTAGGGCATTTAGGAAGTGCCCATACATAAAACGGCTACTGTTTAGAGTGAAAGACAAATCTGAGAAATCCGGCACTTTGACGATTGCCGCGATAAAGGGAGTAATCAAATCCGACACTAGAGCGGTTACGACAGAACCAAAGGCGGCGCCGACCACGACACCTACGGCTAGGTCAACTACGTTGCCTCTAAGTAGGAATTGTTTGAATTCTTTTAACATAAGAAATAAAAGAAATTATTAATTGATAAATAATGTTAAACATTATACCAGAAATTTTTGGGATTGTCTTGGTGTCTTGGATAGAGGGGGTATAGGCGAGAATTTTTTTGGGGGCCAACCTGACCGCCCTTCGGTTGACGGCCTTAATCCGCGGTCATTTTTATGCCAAATTTGTTGTTTTTTGTCTTGGCTTGTTTTATTTAGGCGTCTTCATTAACGTTATCTGGAGCCAATTTGGGGCCTCTCCCTACCTTGCCTGGGAGTTTACAATGTGTGTTTGCCTTTTTTGGGATTTTTGGTATTATTATGTTTGTCTTGAAGGTTCAAGATATGTTCTTTCTCAATCTCTCTAAAAAATTTCTATTAAACGAAACTATTAGAGTAATAATCCTTGGCCGAAAATGGTCTTGGATATTCCGTGGCCTAGCCACGGATGATCCGCGGTAGCTCAGTTGGTAGAGCGGTCGGCTGTGTCACTTTGGATTTAGTGTCCAACACAAACGCAGCTCCCTAAAGGAATTTAGGGATGAAAAATGAGGTGAATTGCTGGAAGCCCTAAGGGGTAATCAGCAGCCAATCCTTCGCTAAAGCTTCGGATTGCGAAGCAGGTTGAAGGCAGGTTCAGAGACTATCTCGATTGCACCCTCCATCGTTTTAGACGAATGAGGGGAGAGAGTACCCTTAAATAAGTTAAGGATTCATCCCGAACTTATTGAGGGGAAGCGCCTCACGCCCAGAACGGGTGATGATATAGTCCACTCCTTTTGGAAACAAGAGGGTTAAGTGTAACCGATTGGTCGCAGGTTCGAGTCCTGCCCGCGGAGCACTTCGGCAAGCTCAGTGCAAGCCCTTCGGGGAAGCAGGGGCAAGCCAAGTCTAAGATGATATAATTTAAACATGTGGTATGTCTATATGCTTTTTTGTGATGAGAAAATTTTTTATGTTGGGATAACTAATGAACCCAGCAAAAGAATAAAACAACACAAAAATAAAGAGTCTTTCTTTACTAAAAAATTTTCTCAAATCAGGCCAGTTTATTGTGAAAAATATCCAACAAAATATCAGGCGGCAGAAAGAGAAAAACAATTGAAGGGCTGGAGCAAAACAAAAAAGCAAATGTTAATTGACGGTAAATTAGGAACAAATGTTTGCACTGAATTGTCGAAGTTGTTTGGTGAGTAGGAGGAGAAGTTTACCCCGAGCATTTCGGCGAGTTCAAGGCGAGCTGAAAGCCGAGAGGAGTCCTGCCCGCGGAGCAAAAAATTAAAATCTTCGCAAAATTTTGAAATTTTTTCTATTAACAATTCTCGAGATATTCCTCGGGTTTTTATTTTGTGATATACTAAATTAAATAAAGGTTGATTGGATTAATAAAATAAAAAATATGAAAAAAACTATTATAATTTTAATCGGAATATTAATTGTAGGAGTGGCTATAACTTTAATTATAATCACTTCTTTTGAAGAAGTTACCGATGAGCCAATAGTAGAACCAATAGACAAGGAAACATTAGAAGAAAAAGAAGAATTAGAAAGCGTAAAATCCGAGAATCAACAAATAAACGAAAAAGTAAGCACCCAAACAAGAGTTAACGAGACGGATCTTGAGGAGACAGAGAGTAAAGCTCCAAGCTATTCAGATAACTCATATCATCCGGCTGACATAAATAAGGATTATAAAATTAGTCGAGAAGAAATTGAAATTGCCGAAGGGCTTTTCCAACAAGGGGAAATAACCAAAACCCAGCTTTCCCAAGCCGTTGAATTTTTCAACATTCCAAATGGCTACAGAATTCAGAAAGAACTTGATAATGGAAACTTCCCGACAAACGTAAATTTTCGTAACTGTGACTACAGCGGATTTTTTGACGAAAAAGGGGGGATTTTTCGTTGTCAGAACGGAGGAGGCATCGAAGTAAAAATCGATAACTCAAAGGCCATGGGTAATTTTAAAATTGGTCTCGAGATAACCGTTCCCGAAGAAAAGGAGATAAATGAAAGACAGGACTCATCTATACCATATTTAGGAGCAATAAAAATTGATCTCAAAGAAATAGGCCAAAGCCCTCAAGACTACTCCGGGCCCGCACCTGTTTTTACTGTTAATGTACCGTTAAAATCAAAACTTCCACCAGGGACAAGATTGGAAGCGCGTTTGAAAGGTGATTATATTGGATTGGGGATACAAGAATGGAGATTACAAGGCGAAGGGCTCGCGGCCGTGGTGAGCGATGATGGACTGACTGCTTCCTTTGAATCGAAAGAACTCCCCGGTTTATTTATTGTCAGTCGCTTTGTGCTGCCAATAATAAACTATGATGAAATTTTAAACCAGAATTAGATGGCATAAATTCTTTACCCTTTTAAGGGAGTTGGAGTTTTATACGAAAGAGAAAATTTTGTTTAGGGTGTGGATCAGATAGACAAATCTATAGTTTTGCGATGCATTTCTGAATAGAAAGGAGGTGATTTTATGCCTAAGGAATGGTCGAAGATTGGTGACGGCAGCCAGAATCGGTGCACTACGCACAATTCCGATGGTTCGACTCGCACCGTTGACGAACGTGCTGATGGCGGGATCACGGTGACCGACACTGACAACCGAGGTCGCTCGGTGAGTGGTGAAGGCGCTCGGGGTCTTTGCGGATTGTCAGACGCGGTCCGGTTGAACAAAACACCGGGAGAACTCTGAGCAATCGCCACCTTGCCAAAAACCGCTCGCAAGTGCGAGCGGTTTTCCTTTATTTTTATACAAAATTTTTTCTAATTGTTTTTCAAATCGGGGAATTTTGGTATGATTTAAGAATGGAAGAAGAAATTCAAAAACTAAAACAAGAGTTAGATACTATCAAAGAAAGAAATAACAGGGTTGAAGGTGACAAAGCTTGGGAAACTAGTTATTTCAGAGTTATTTTAATCAGCTTGATAACTTATGTTTTGGCTTCAATTACTTTTTATTTAATCGGCAACCCTAATTATTTTTTAAATGCCCTTATCCCAACTTTAGGTTATTTTCTCTCAACCCAATCATTGCCGTTTATCAAAAAGTGGTGGATAAATAAAAGCAGCCGTAAATAAATAAAGCTCCTAATAAACCGCCCTGGAGGGACTCCTCTTGGTTTTGTTCAGCATTTATTTCCACCCGCTTTACATTCCTCACCGGATATGAAAAAATACAAATTATACTGCTCGGACAAATAAATTTCATTTTTAAAACCACTTATGAAAATTTTAGTTACCGGCGGCGCCGGTTTTGTCGGCTCCCATCTCTGCCAAAAATTATTGGCGCAGGGGAATGAAGTGATCTGCTTGGATAATTTTCAAACTTCCAGCAAAGAAAATATCCAAAATCTACTTACCAACCCGAAGTTTACCTTTATTCTTCATGATGTTACTGTTCCTCTGGAAATTAAAGTTGACCAAATTTACAATTTAGCTTGCCCGGCCTCGCCGATTCACTATCAATTGGATCCGGTCAAAACTGTCAAAACCTCGGTTTTGGGAGCCATCAACATGCTGGAATTAGCCAAAAACAATCAGGCTCAAATTCTGCAGGCTTCCACGTCAGAAGTTTACGGCGACCCCCATATCCACCCCCAAACCGAGACTTATTGGGGCAATGTCAACTGCCTTGGCTTGCGGGCCTGTTACGACGAGGGCAAGCGTTGCGCCGAGACTTTATTTTTTGATTATCATCGCCAGTTTAAAGTCGCTATCCGGGTCATCAGGATTTTTAATACCTATGGTCCCCAAATGGCGGAAAATGACGGTCGGGTAGTATCTAATTTTATCATTCAGGCCCTTAAAAACGAACCCCTGACTATTTTTGGCCAGGGCAATCAAACGAGGTCTTTCCAATACATTGATGACCTAATTGCCGGAATGACTAAAATGATGGATAACGACCAAGATTTTATCGGTCCGGTCAATCTTGGCAATCCAACCGAATTTACCATTAAAGAATTAGCGGAATTAGTCCTTAAATTAATTCCCCAAAGCGCTAGCCAGATTGTCTATCAGCCCTTACCCGAAGACGACCCTCGGCAACGGCGGCCAGACATTGCTTTGGCCCAAAAAAAATTAAATTGGGTGCCGCAAATTAAGTTGGAAGACGGGCTCAAGGCGACCATTGAATATTTTAAGGAGAAATTAAAAAAACATTAATTCTTAAAGCGACTTGGTTCATTTTTGATTGTCGGTCAAAAGTCACAGAGGGCAGAGGAGCCTCTCTTGGTTCTTTCTTTGTTTTTGATAAAATTAAGCCAGGAAATCGTCAAGCAAGCTTTTGCCAAAACATTAAACAAAATAATTCATTTCTTAATTTATGGGGGCAATGTCATTTGAGTCAACAAACAACGAAATAAGTCCGGAGGTGTTGGGCAACAAATTTAATTCTGAAGATTTTAGCGATTTTGTCGCTGACCTGCGTCAAAGAATAAAAGCCAATCCGTCAATTCGGTTTACCATTGTCGCCGATTGGGTAAGCGCGGAAAAAGCCCGGTCTGCCAAAGCGCTCCTGGACCAATATGCCTCCAGATTGAACATTGATTCAATTACTATTCGGGCCACGCGCCAGCAGTATAACGAAGAGATAAATGTCTTTGAGTCCGGAGTAAAATGGCAAGAACTTTAAAAGAAAAATAAAATGATTCATTAATGAGAAGGAGGACATCGTTCAATAAAAACCTGAGCCTATCAATTTTGTCGTGAAATGTCGGAGGATAAAAACTCTAGATGGAAAAATCGTTCTTTGCCATGCAATCATAGTTGATAAATTGTTAAAAATTTTGGAGGCAAGAGTTGATAACAATCCTTGACATAAAATGGGGCTTTGTTTTAATGGAATTGGATTGTGTTTGGCAAGGTGAAAGAGTAAAGGGGGAGAAGGTCATGACAAATACGGTGGTGGTGCGTTTGGGGCAGGCCCCAACAGTCACGGAAGTAACCCAAATGGCATTTCAGAAAGATGCCTTTCGGGAACAAGAGGGGGACTTCATTTACCATGTTCGTTTGGGGGGGTCACCGGCACGGTGGTATTATTCGGAAGAACTGGAGGAAGCCTTGGCTAAACATCTCGCGCGGTATTGCGCGCAATAAGTTTGTCGCTTCTGGCGGCAGGAAACTCGCTTCGGTGAGTTTTCTTTTTGGGGTCTGCTTGTGTTTGCTTATCTTTTGTAGCTATGAACAATAATTAATTTTCATAAGTCTGTAATAATAAAAGAATTTAAAAACCCCGCTTAGGCGGGGTTTTTAGATGAGCTATTTCTTGTCCTTGTTATTCGGTTGTGTTGAATGATTGACTTATGCTAGCCTTGTTGCCGGCGGCGTCTGTCGCCTCAATCAAAAAGTTGTAAGTTGTGCTAGTTGCCAGGTCAGACAAATTTACATCGTGAGAAGTGTTGGAGGCAAGATTAATTAAAGTTGAACTGGCCAACGCCAGGGGGTCTGTTGTTCCATAGTAAAACTTGCCAGTGGCGGCCTCGTTGGTTTTCCAAGAAATAGAAGCCGTGGTGCTGGCAATTTCCTTTTCTATGTCGCTAATAACCGGGGCTGTGACATCTTTCAAATCATCATCATTATCGTCTTCATCGTCATTTGAACTGGTCCCATCACAAGGCCCCATGGTGTCGCCATGTTTTTGGTGGGCTTTCCAAGCAGCAGCGCCGATTGTAATCGTTTGCTTGTTGGCTGGGTTTCCGGCCGGGTAATGACAAATAGTTATCGTTGAACCTAATGAGATTGGCGTTGTTGTGCCAATCGGAGTGGTGGGGGAATTTTCAAGAATTGAAACTCCTTTTTTGGACTTAAAGTTTTTTATAAGGTTACGAGTAAGAGGACCTACGTTACCGACAGCTTCAAGGCCATTGATTTTTTGGAATTTTTTAACCGCGTTTAAGGTTAGAGGACCAAAATAGCCAGTAGCCAGTTTTTCTGGGTAAACGCCTGGTTGGGAAGCAAGAAATTCTTGCAAAGCTTTAACATCATCTCCGCTTGCGCCCAAAGACAAGTTGCGAGTCAAATCGGCGATAATCGTCTGTTGTTGCGACCTTAACTCTTGGAGTTGTGTTTGTAACGCCGACAACTGTTCAAGCAGGCTGCTGATTGTTGTGGTGGCGGTTGTTGTTGCTTGGGCCTGTCCAAAACCAACCAGGGCGATTCCTAAAATTGCCACAAAAATTATAGTTTTTCTCATAAATTTACTTTTAACTAATAATACTCTAATAATTAAGTCATAATTGATAATGACTAATTTAATTATAACATATTTTAATAAAGTCAAGCTGGCGTAATGTTTCAATACCTTTGCAACACCCCATAGGTTAAACTTATGAATATGGCTTATACACAAAACCCACACATGCCAAAGGTCCGTAGAGACGCGGTCAATTTGGTTAAATATCGAGGCTGGAGCATGAGAAGGGTCGCTCTGCGCTTTGGAGTCCAACCCAGCACCATCTCTCGTTGGTGCAAGCACCCTTTGGCTTCCGGTTGGCATGAAATACCAACTAAAAAATCAAGACCCAAAAGAAGCCCGAGGGCCTTGGACAAAGACGTTGTTGAGGCAATAATTAAAAAGAGGATAACTAATCATCGTTGTGGTCAGGTGGTGCACCAAGAACTGCTTCGTAATGGAATCAAAGTTTCTCTATCAAGTGTTCAGCGCACACTTGAGCGTTGTTATTTATTAAAGAAAAGAAGTCCGTGGAAACGGCCTCATGATGCCACCCCCAGACCAGACGTTGCTTTTGCTGGAGATTTGGTTCAATTAGATACTATTCACATTATGGCCCCTGATGGTTCAAGAATTTATGTTTATACTTTGATTGATTTGTATTCACGTTGGGCCTATGCGGAAGTGGTGGAAAAGATTGGAGCGGAAGTGAGTGTGCAGTTCGTGAAGCGAGCCAGACAAACGGCCAGTTTTGACTTTGTTATGGTTCAAACCGATCATGGTCCGGAATTTTCTCGCTGGTTCACACATCACTTATGGCAAGAAAAAATTGCTCATCGACATAGTCGAGTCCGACAATCAAATGACAATGCCCACGTGGAGAGGTTTAATCGAACAGTACAAGAAGAGTGTTTAGATCGGGTGGCAAATACGATCTTGAATTTTAAAAAAGTCTTGCCGAAGTATTTAAAATACTACAACAATGAACGTTTGCACATGGGGATTAATTATCAAACTCCAATGGAAGTGTTGCGAAGGTCTTGATTATTTAACGGCTGGGAATTATCCACCATATGAAGAAATTGTGCCTATGTTAAAATTAACTTAATTTAACTATTATCAACTAAATTTGCATTTTTATGAAAAAGTTACCTTTTTTCTCCTTGGCGGTTATTATTTTGATTTTGCTTGGGGTTTGGTGGTTTGCTAACAGCCAGGTAGCTAGTCCAAAAACTAACCTGAGTTTGATTTCAACTGTCACCTATGCTTGTGATAATAATCAGACTATTAAGACTGAATATTTTGAAGGACCGCAAATTCCGGTCGCTCCGGGCGAGCGGCCTGTTCCCAACGGCAAAGTCAAACTTGATCTAAGCGACGGCCGAACGCTTTCTTTGCCGCAAACCATCTCAGCCAGCGGTATTCGCTATGCCAACCAAGATGAATCAATTATTTTTTGGAGCAAGGGAGACGGCGCTTTTATAATTGAAAACGAAGTTGAAACTTATTCAAATTGTCAGGCGCAAAAAGATATTCTGGGCGGTGACCGTGACGAATACGGCTGCATCGGTTCGGCTGGTTATGTCTGGTGCGAAAGCAAAGATAAGTGTTTGCGGACCTGGGAGGAAGAATGTTCTTAGGCTTTGGCAAAAGTTAGCTCTTAAAAAGCCGAAGTTGGCCTTGTCTTTTCAGAAAGAGCGAGGTTAATTGTTCTTTTCCCAGTCTGTTTTTCTTGAAGGAGGACAACTTTTTATGACTACATCACAAATCGTGGCAAGGGGGAGGTGGGAACTCCCCCCAGGCGAGCTATTAGAGCGGTAAGGGCTGAATAGACCCAAGCAGGGCCTTGTTCGTTAAATTCTTTTTTTCTATAATTTAAAGATGAGACCAAAAATTCTTTTCCAAGTTTCCCGAATATTTGTTTTGGGCCTGTTTGTTTTCTTTGCCTTTTTTTCCTATGCTGAAACTATCACAGACTATAGACATAGACCCCGATTTGGACATTTCTTATTTTGAAACTTACAAAATTAAAGCCAACGTTTCCGGCGCGCCAACCTCGGTATCCTTACAACTTGAGACTCTAAACGGCGATGGTTTAGGTTATTGGAATTATTATGTTGATGGAAAAGCCAATTCAGACGCTATAACTAAAAATATGAGTTTTGACGTGGCCGAGGGCAAATATATCAGCTCAAACATTTATCCCGATGATATATATCCGGAAATTTATTTTTTGCCATCTTCTGTTACTTGGAATAATATCCCACTGTTGATGAGCGCAAGACGGTCAAATTATCATTTAATGCATTTCAGCAATCCTTTTACGATGACTGCTTCTTCCAGTTTTTTTATTGAAATAAATGCAGACCCCGTATCGTCAGTTAATTCGGCCGATTTAGACGTTTGCCTTGTTGAAAAGGGCAAGGTGGCAAGTTTCTTTAACGCTGATTGGCGAAATAGTTCAGATCTGGAGTTGGTCGCCAGTTTTGGTAAAAATGCAGCCAAACATCATATACACTCCGCGAACTCTGCCCACCATTTGGTTCGTTTGGCCACAAATGAAGATGGGACCATTGGTTCAAATAATCTTGATATCAGTGATGATTTTTGGATAATTTTATACTCAAATTCTCCCAACTCCAATCGTGGTTGGAATTTAGCTTATCAGGTTGGTGATTCTTGCATGAATGCTGATAATCGTTGGTACATAGGGAATCAATCTAGTTGGGGGGGGATGACTTCTCAAGTTGGAATGCCCCGATGCTCATATCCATCTAGCCCGAAGAGACCTTTCTTATTTGGACGGTATTTCGGCAACGACGACCGCTTTATATGAAAATGAAATTGTTACGGAAAATGACGTTTTCTATTTTTCCGAATTGCCAAACTTGGCCCCCAACCCAACTTCGTTTATAAGTCCGGTGGCCGGAAGCATCTATGATGGAGATTCCATCACTGTTTCTTGGAATCCGGCCACTGACCCGAATGAAGGGGATAATTTAAACTATAATATTTATATCAACGACGGGTCGGCGACCACAACGTTGGTGGCTTCCTCAACAGCAACATCTTATACTTGGGATATTAGTGCGGTAAATGACGGGGACTATACAGTTTTGGGGGAAGTTTGCGACGACGCTACAACCCCCATTTGTTCGCAGTTTTATCTGATTGACAGTTTTGAGATAAACAAAGTCAAACCGATCTACTCTCTTAGCAATTTTAGTATATATAGCAGTAACCCGGGCACGCCTTTGGCTAAGGCAGGCGATACCATTTATTTGAGTTTTGAAAGCAGCGGCTCTGTTAATCCTTCTGTTTCGTTCTTTTCGGGGGGAAACGCAATAGGTAATTCGCCGGTTCTAAGTTCAGACTCAAACTCGTGGACAGTGAGTTATTTGGTTGACAATTCTGACTCTGATGGAACATTGGATTATGTTATTACCGCCAGCAATTTGGATCAAGAATATTCAAGTAGCACGCCAATAACAATTGATAACACAAAATCATCGGATGTAAGCGTTAACTATGGATCGGGGTCTTATACCTCAAACATTTCCGTGACCCTGGGTTCGGTTGGTTCTTCTTGGATTCGTTATACCCTAGACTCAACTCAACCAGACTGCCAGACGGGGCATATTTATGTCGATCCTATAAATATCTCTAGTGATACCAATTTAAAAGTTGTTGCTTGTGATGAAGCTGGTAACCAGAGCAATTTGCTTGACCTGAGTTATTTTTTTAGTAGTAGCGGGGGAAGCGGTGGCAAGATAAGAAAGGTAGAAAAACTTGAACTCAGTGGAGATTCTTTAGAAAAGGTAATCGAAGAAGCTTTCCAGATGTTAAAAAAGAAAAAAGATCCTATGGATATTAATAAATTAAAAGAAATTTTAAAATATTTAGAACAAAAAATAAAAGAAATAAATGAAACAAAAATGGAGACAAAAATAGAATCTCCAAGATTTATATTCACCAAAAATTTGAGTTACGGAATGACCGACAAAGAGGTTAAATTACTTCAAAAATTATTAAATGAGAAAAATTATTCGTTAGCTGAATCGGGGGCCGGCTCTTCCGGAAATGAGACAGATTATTTTGGCAATTTGACAAAGAAAGCTTTGATAAGGCTGCAAAAGAACGAAGGGGTACGTCCCGCTCTGGGATATTTTGGGCCAATCACAAGAGAAGCCCTAAAACGCAAAGGTTGGATCTCAACAAATCATTAATTGAGCTAAATTTTAAAATATAACCAACAAAAACATGTTTTTGTTGGTGGTAATTATTGGCGATGGCTTGATGCTTGATTGTACTTGATACAATGGTTAAAATAGCCTCAGCTCTTTTAGTTTTTAATTGCCAGAATTAATTTTGGGAGTGACGTGATTAAATATCTTAGAGATATAAAATAAAAAATGGTTAAAAAATTAAAAAATCAAGAGAAATATGATGTAGTGGTGGTGGGAGGTGGCGCTTCCGGCTTGATGATGGCTGGTCGAGCGGGAGAGCTTGGATGGCGAGTTTTGTTATTGGAAAAAAATCACGCCTTGGGCGAGAAGCTAAATATTACCGGCGGGGGACGGTGTAACATCACAAACGCGATTTATGATAAGAGAGATTTTCTAAAAATTTATGGTCCGGCGCAGGATTTTTTGTTTTCGCCCTTTTCGCAATTTGGGGTCAAAGATACTTTTGCTTTTTTTGAAAGGCTCGGTTTGCCCTTGGTGGTGGAGGCGCGGACAAGAGCATTCCCGGCAACCCAAAAGGCGACTGACGTGACCAAGGTTTTGGAGAGATATGCCAGGAACAACGGTGTTACGGTCAGGTTAAATTCATCTGTGTCAAAGATTTTGACAACCAAAGGCCAAGTTTCCGGAGTTTTGCTTAATGGTGAGGAGGTATCCGCTAGCGCGGTGGTTTTGGCCACCGGCGGTCTTTCTCACCCGGAAACTGGCTCGACCGGTGATGGCTTTCGTTGGCTCAAGGACTTGGGACATGGGGTTAGACGGCCCTCGCCGGATGTCGTGCCGCTAAAGGTGGAAGAAACTTGGGTGAAAGAACTTTCCGGCCTGTCTTTGTCATTTATGAAAATCACTTTTTATGCTGAAGGGAAGCGCGCTTTTTCCAAAAAGGGGAAGATTCTATTTACCCATTTTGGTTTATCTGGGCCGCTCATTTTGAACAGCGCGCGGGAAGTCAAGCTCTTGCTTGAAGTGGGAGCGGTGACAGCTCTGGTTGATGCTTTTCCAGATACCGATTTGGGTGCGCTTGAAAAACAGATTATTAAAATTTTTGACGCAAACAAAAACAAAAGTTTGAAAAATGTTTTTAAAGATATCGCGCCTCTGGGGACGGCGGAAGCGATTTTGTCTATTTTGCCCTTGGCGCCTGACATAAAAGTTAACGAAATAAAAAAAGTTGAGCGGAAAGGGATTGTCAAAACGCTGAAATCTTTGCCGGTAACCATAACCGGCCTGATGGGCTTTGACCGGGCGGTTGTTTCTGACGGCGGGGTGTCTTTGACCGAAATTGATACGCGGTCCATGAGGTCAAAAATTTGGCCCAACTTGTTTGTTTTGGGCGATTTGCTTGATATTAATCGTCAGTCTGGTGGTTACTCCCTCCAGCTTTGTTGGACAACGGGTTTTGTGGCCGCGGAGCACATTGGCGAGGCTCTGGGGAATGGCTAAAAATTCCCAGCTTTTTGATGTTATAATAAATAAATGAAACAAGACCAAGCTTTGGCCATTATGAAAACTGGGGCCAATGTTTTTTTGACCGGCGAACCGGGTTCAGGCAAAACCCACACCATCAACCAGTATATTGCTTATTTGCGTCAAAATGGAGTAGAACCCTCAATCACCGCCTCTACCGGCATCGCCGCGACTCATATAGGCGGAATGACGATTCACTCCTGGAGCGGGATTGGCATCAGACGGAATTTGAGTAATTACGACCTGGACAAAATTGCTTCCACTGAATATTTGGTGAAGCGAATAAAAAGGGCGAAAATTTTGGTAATTGATGAAGTGTCAATGATTTCAGCCGGAACCTTGGAGATGGTGGAGGCGGTTTGCCGGGCGGTTCGGGATCAGTCAGAACCGTTTGGCGGTTTGCAAGTTATTTTGGTGGGAGATTTTTTTCAACTACCGCCGATTGTCAGGACGAGAGAAACAGAGGCAGAAACTATTTTTGACGAAATTGAACCTGGTTTTGGCCGAGCGGATGGCTTTGCTTTTAATTCATCAGCTTGGCGTCGAGGGCGATTTTTGACTTGCTATTTGTCTGAACAGCACCGCCAATCTGATGCAAAATATCTTGAGTTGCTTTCAGCAATTCGTGCCGGCGAAGTAACGGAATACCATGGAGAAATTTTAGCCCAAAGACGAGCGACCGCAGAATCGCTGGATTTTGATTTACCAAAACTCTTCACGCATAACACCAATGTGGACTCGCTTAATGAGCGGGAGTTAGCCAAGTTGGCCGGTCGGCCGCGAAGTTTCCGGATGTCTGGCAAGGGGCGCGAAGTGTTGGTGGCCACGCTTAAGAAAAGTTGCTTGTCGCCGGAAAACTTGGAGTTGAAAATTGGCGCCCGTGTTATTTTTACCAAAAATAATCAGCGCGCTGGTTTTATCAACGGTACTTTGGGGCAGGTAGTTGATTTTGAGGGTTTTGATAATTTGCCGGTAGTCAGAACTTTTGATGGCCGACGAGTTGTCGCTGAGCCGATGGAATGGACAATAGAGGATAGCGGTAAGGTTTTGGCCAAGGTGACGCAAGTACCGCTTCGTTTGGCTTGGGCAATTACCGTTCACAAAAGCCAAGGTATGAGTTTGGATGCGGCGGTAATGGACCTTTCGGCTGTATTTGAATATGGTCAGGGTTACGTTGCGCTCTCTAGAGTGCGTGCGCTTCAAGGTCTGTTTTTGTTAGGTTGGAACGAACGGACTTTTCAGGTTCACCCGATAGTCGCCGAGGCGGATGTCACTTGGCGGGAACAATCATCGGAGACAGGAAGACTTTTTGGTGCGATGGCGGGGAGCGATTTAGAAAAGATGCAAGAAAATTTTTTGTGTTCTTGCGGGGCGGGGAAAAAGAGCAAACCGAAAACTGGTCGTTCAAAAAAAACAGACAAATTGGCGGCAGACAATACCTATGCCGAAACGCTTGCATTTTGGAACGAGGGCAAAAATTTGAAGCAGATCGCCAAAGCGCGCGGACTAAAGGAGGGGACAGTCAGAACCCACCTAGAAAAACTGGCAGCCGATGGCAAAATCACCAAACAAAGTTTGGCCAAAATCATGAATCCCAAGGCGGTCAAGGACTTGACCGAAATTTTGGCGGTGTTTCATCAACTTAAAACCAAATCGCTTACACCGGTATTTGAAAAATTTAACGGTGCTTATTCTTACGACGATTTGCGGGTAGTGAGGCTGTTTTTGGAAGATAAAAAGGAATCCTAAAGTGTCTTGGTAGAATCTCAAAAATCCTTAATCAGAGTCATTTTGGGGTCAAACGAGATCTTTATCCACAGTTTCATAGACTTATACTAAATTTTTATTGTATAATTTAAGTAGAAATGAACTCTGATTTTTGACGTTATTCTGTCGTTAAAATAAAAGTCAATTAATTATTAATAATTTTTAATTATGGAAGGTAAAAATTTTCTCTCTCATGGCCCGCCGAGTTTCTACTGCGGTTGGGATTTTTGTGGTAATTTCCGCTTCAATCTTGACGATTGCGGCAGTAAAAATTTCTAGTCGAGATTTGGAAAGTTTGTCTAGTCTATCTTTGGCGGCAACGGTCTCTGTCCCCTTAAGCGAGGCGGCGGCCAATCACATGTCGGCTATGGCTCTGGCTAATTTAAATAAAGACTTTTTAAATGCTTTTAATCTTTATCAAAAAGCGCCAAGTGATGAAAGAAAAAAGGCCGAATTAGACAAAATGCTGGCGATTGCTTCAAACCGGAGCAAAAAAATTATTGAAGTAATAGAAAATAATCCTGGATTAGCCAATGCTTACGCTTTGCCAACAGAAATAAAGAATAAAATGCCCGAAGAAGTCAGACTTTTGGTTGAAACAAAAAAGACAGCCAAAGGGCAAGCCGATGTTTATATTTCTGACAATTTTGAAAAGGAGATCACCTCAACCGACCATTACTTAATTGAAGAAGTGACTGGGAAGAAAACGAAACTGTCATTGGGAAAGAATAATAAAAATATTTTAACCGGTGACAAGATAAAAGTTGTTGGCGTGGAAATGGGACAAGTATTGGCGGCAGAGAGTGTTGAAATGCTCTCCATCACAGTTGATAGCAGTATAACTCAAGAGGAAAGAAGAATTCTGGTAATAATATCAAATTTTACAGACACTTCTCCACTTTTGTCCCCAGCAACCGCCGTCAGTCGAATTTTTGGTGACCAAAATTCAGTTGACACCCTTTATAAAGAAACTTCTTTTAACCAATTGGGGTTTAACCCAGACACGGATGGTAATGGAAGTCCCGACGTCGTCGGTCCGTTTACCATTAATGTTAAATCAACAGATTCCTGTGATTACCATGGTTGGGCTACTCTGGCGGAAGAAGCTGCCAGGGCGTCAGGTGTGAATACAGGTTTATATCAACATATCCTACATGTCATTCCATCGTCTAATACTTGTAGTTGGCTTGGCATTGCCAATGTTGGTTGTAGGCTTCAGTGTCGAGCTTGGGCGGCAGGGACAGACGTGGATTTGTTTGTTCATGAGCTTGGGCACAACTTAAGTATGCGCCATTCGTCAACAGACACCAATAATGATGGTGTTATGGAATCTGAATACGGCGATTACTCCGATTTTATGGGAATGTGTGGAGTTGGACTCAGACACAATAATGGTCCGCATAAATATTTGAAAGGTTGGTTTGGCGATGTTTTGGGGCAAGTGCAAACTGTTACTAGCAGCGGAGTTTACAAAGTTGGGGCTTTGGCTTCGAACCCCTTTAGCTCTTCCTTCCCCCAGGTTTTGAAAATTGACATCCCAGACAGCACGAATTCCTACTACCTTTCTTTTAGAGGTGGGGTTGGCTATGATTCCTTGTTCTATTCGTCTACCAGATTGCTTCCTTACTCTGGCGGCCTCGCGGTTCACCGGGCAAGCGAATTATTGTCTCCAACTTATTACATAAAGACCCTAAAAAACGGTTCTGTTTTTAGCGATACCAATACAGGCCTGACAGTTACTCAATTGGATTTTAGAAATGACGTACCCGAACCTTACGTTGAAATAAAAGTTGATTTATTGCCCAAGCCTTGCACCAGATCTAACCCCGGCATAGAAATTTCCCCAACTTTGATAAAGGCTGAGCCTGGCCAAAGTTTGTCTGTAAGTGCCACCATAAAAAATAATGACAGTAGCGGTTGCCCAAGTTCGGATCTTGTTTTATCTGCCATCCTCCCTTCTGGTTTTGTACAAATTCCTGCTAGCTACGTGGTCACTTTGCCGCCCGGGGTGACTAATGTTGTTCCTCTTACCGTAGTTTCGACACAAACCCTGGGAACTTATGTCTTGACTGAAAAAATCACAAATTCTTCACTTACTCAATATTACAATTCGGTTAACTTCTCCGTGGAAGTGGCTAGCAGCACCGTGCCCGTAACCGTGGATGATATTCCTCCAATTGTAAAAATTATAAAACCGAAAGATGGTTCAGTGGTTCCTAAAAAGGGCGATTTGATAATTTCAGCCAGCGCTAGTGACCAAAACGGAATCGCGAGTATCACTGTTAAATTTGACGGAGTTTCAATTGCCACTTGTAAAAAATCTAGTTGTACAGGTAAGGTGCCAGTTAATACTATTTCTGCCGGAACTCACAATATCGCAGTGACGGCTGTTGATAAGAGCGAACAAAGTAACGAGACCACAAAGATTATCACGGTGCAAAAATAATTCCATTACTTGTTGATTTTGGGTGAGGTTGTTAGACTAGCTAAGTGCTTCACAAGGAAAAAGTTTTGTTAATAGACAAACCGCTTAACTGGACATCGGCAGATGTGGTGCGCCTGTTAAAACGTAAATTAAAACCGAGAAAAATCGGCCATGCTGGCACGCTTGACCCAAGAGCGACTGGCCTCCTGATAATTCTTTTGGATGAAGCGACCAAAAGGTTCGCGGAGTTCCAAAAATTACTAAAAGTCTATGAGGCGGAAATAGAATTTGGCCTGGAAACAGATACTTATGACAGCGAAGGACAAATCGTCGCTGAATATTCAGGAGATTTTTTACTAGACAAAAACAACTTGGAGAAAGAATTGAAAGGGGTGGTAGGCAAGCGACAGCAAACTCCACCCCCCTTTAGCGCGGTAAAAATTAAGGGCCAGCGAGCTTATGACTTGGCTCGCGCTGGGAAAGATTTTGTCTTAGAACCAAAAATGATAGAAGTGTATGAAGCTTGTCTCTTAGAATCGACGGCAAAGTCGGTCAAGGTGAGATTCGCAGTTTCTTCAGGCACCTATATAAGGTCGCTGGCTCATGACCTTGGCCGGAAGATGGGGGTTGGCGCTTACTTAAAAAATTTACGTCGGACAACCATCGGCGATTATCAAGTTGCTGAGGCTAAAAAAGTTGAAGATTTTGAATAAACTTGATTAAAAAGAGACTAGGTTGAAAGTAGCGATTTCGAAAAGGCAAACTTTGTATTTTCTTTTTCTCATGGCTTTTATCTCAACAAAAAGAGCCTTTTTTGTTGAGTCTATGGCTGGTTGGTGATACAATCTTTTTATGCAAATAAAACATAGCTGGTTGGTTTTAATCTTGATATTTACGGTAATCGGAGGCTTATTTTACGGGGCCTGGCTCTATTTAGGTTTGTTGCGGGGACAAGAGCTGGCCTGGCAAAAGGCGCATGTTTTGGCCGATGACCTAAGCGTTGCGCGAAAAGAAAACAACGACCTGTTGGCTTTTTGGACAGAAGAAAAAGAACGAAATGATGCCATTGAATTTCAGATTAGTGATATCGTGGGGACGGTGGGGGATTTGACCAAATTAAGCAAGATTGACCCTGAGTTATTAAAAAAGTATTCTAAGATTTATTTTTTGAATGAAAACTATGAACCGAAGAATTTGACCGAAATAAACAAAGACTATCTTTTTGACCCGGAAAAACCTTTGGAGATACAGTCTCAAGTTGAGCCATTTTTAAATCGCTTGATGAGGGCAGCAGAAGAAGCCGGGCTCGACTTAAAAATAACCTCAGCCTATCGTTCTTTTGATACCCAAGAATCGCTAAAATCTAACTACAAGGTTACTTATGGCTCCGGCGCCAATCAGTTTTCGGCTGACCAAGGTTACTCAGAACACCAACTGGGGACAACCATTGATTTTGTTACTGGGTCTGCCACTTTTAACGGATTTGAAAAGACGGAAGCTTACAATTGGCTTAAAGCCAACGCTTATAAGTATGGCTTTATCATTTCTTACCCTGAAGAGAATAACTACTACCAATTTGAGCCTTGGCACTGGCGTTTTGTAGGGACAAAATTGGCCAAGAAAGTAAAAGAAGACAACCGGTATTTTTACAGCTTGCCACAGAGGACCATAGATGAGTTCCTTCTTCATTTGTTTGATTAACAAAAAAAGAATAGACGCCTCGTTTTAGTTTGACAAGGTTAGAATGTAAAAATTTTTGAGTTTTAGTCAGCCAGTATTATTTGAGGTTTTCTAAACATTTTTTATATTCCGTTGTTTCGGCCCAACCACAACTCCCGTTTAACTGTTTTTTACATTGTGAATATTTTAAACATTCATACTCTGGTCTATACTCACAAGTGGTGTTGACGTCTTTTTGGCTGGAACAAATTTGATTACTGCAACCGCCTACATAGCAAGTGGTTTGGCTTATCTTATCCGCGTTAAATCTAATGGGGAATGATATTTTTTGTTGGTTTGTTGATAAACCAGAAGGGTTGGCGCTCTTAAAGACCAGCAAGCCGAAGTTGGTTGTCGGATTTGAAAACTTGATTTCGCCTTGGAAGGGCACCAATTCTTCAGTCATCCAGTCTTTTTCTGCCGTCATAATGCCCAGACCGAGAACGGTCCCGTTTTCGTCTTGAACTTCGGAAGTGAAACTTGCTTCAAAAAACCAAGGCCCGGTTGCCTTACCGGAAATAGACAGAGGACTTTCAATTGTTTTATTTAGGTTGGTTTCTAAAATAAAGTTTGTTGTTTTGTCAGCGGGATCAAGGAGGTCTTTATTGGGCTCTGCCCCTTGCTTAAAAATGGTTCCGTTTGGCAACTTGCATTGTAGTGGGTAAGACTCTAGTACCGGGTAGCCTGCTTTTTGGCATTCTTCAAAACTGGCGATATCGGTCTTTGAATCTTTGGCGATATAGTCCCAAACGCCTAATATTATTAATAATATTACAACAATGGATATGGCAATTCTTGTTTTATTCATATGTTCAATGTTAGCAAATTACCGATGAATAAAAAAGGAATTAGTTATTTAATTAGTTCCTTTTTTCTATCTTTGTTAGGTGTTGTTTTTTGGTCTGGACAACGGTCCCGGTTGCGCCTTTGATTTAGAAAGAGTTTGTGAAAAACTTTTAAGAAATAAAATTATCTTCATTAAGTTGTCTTAATGCTTCAGCTTGATATTAGGCTTTTTTTCGGTAGGATATTATTGGTTTTTGTCGAAAACTTTATTTTTTATTATTTTTAATTAAGAAACAAAAAGAAATCTAAATGTTAGAAATAACAGAAGTTGAAAGCAGAAAGTCGTTCTCTCAAATTGCGAATGGAGAACCCTTTTTTGAAACAAAAAGGACGGTTCAATGGGTGGGTAGTGTCAACTATGGCAATTTCATGGATGTGATTGAAGCAATGACTCTCCTGCAAGAGGAAAACAGAAATCAGGTTATTAATTTGTTAGTATCTTCACCTGGGGGGCAAACCGGTATCGCTATGAGTTTTTACGATTTGGTGAAGAGTTTTTATCGCCCCAATCTGCAAACGATTGGCTCTGGCGATGTGGATTCTTCGGCTATTATTGTTTTTTTGGCTGGTCGCCAAAGGTTTGTCACTCCCAACACGACGATGTTCATTCATTTAGGGGGGCGGACCATGGATGGAGATAGACGTTTTTCAAGCGCGGAAATAAATTCCATGGCGAGAGAAGACAAGATCAAAGACCGCCAGTATGCAACCTTGTTGGCTAAAGAGTCCGGCCGGCTGACGACGAACGAGGTTTTGCGCTTAATGCAAAAGAACACTGTTTTGACCGCTGCCGAGATAGTTAAATTAGGTTTGGCGCATTGCATAATTTAAATTTGCTTTATTCTTCACTTAAATTTTACACCCGTGCTCTATCCTTGGACTTAGGTCGAATGACCAAATCAATTAAAATAACTTAGTCTATGGCACAAGGAAGCAAAAAAAGAGGTTTCGCTTCAATGGATCCAGAGAAACAAAGGGGAATTGCCAGTCGGGGTGGCAAAGCGGCCCACGAAAAAGGGACGGCTCATGAATTCACGTCTGAGGAAGCCAAAGAAGCCGGAAGAAAGGGCGGTAAAGCGGCCCACAAAAGAAGCTATCGCGGTTAAACTGGTTGGGGGGTTATTACTGGCTGTCGTATTTAGTGACGATGGCCAGTAAGTTTTCGATATTAAAGGGTTTGGATAAATAATCATCTGCCTTTGAATCAATGGCCACTTTTTCTAAATAATTGGAAGCCGAGATTATAACCACGGGGATTTTTTTTGTTTTTTCATCGGCTTTTAACTTCTTGGTTAGTTTTTCGCCGTCAAGGTTCGGCAAGCGGTAATCCAAAATTATTAAATTGGGAGTAAAACTCATTATGGATTCAAGAATTTTATTTCCGCCGAAGTCAAGTTTAACCTCATGGTTTTGGTTTTCCAAAATAGTTTTTATTATTTCGGCAATTTCTTTTTCATCTTCGCAAACAAAGATTTTCATATTATTTAACCTTTTTTAAAGGTAAATTTATGGTAAAAACTGAGCCGTATCCTTTTTTGCTGGTAACATTTATTTTGCCATCGTGTTCTTTAACAATTTTTTGCGAAATATAAAGACCCAAACCCAGGCCGCCGCTTTCTTTATTTTGACGGAATTGGTCAAAAATATTTTTTAAATTTTGAGGGTCTATTCCTCGGCCGTAATCTTTAATTTTGATTTGAGCTGTTTGGGGGGTTCTTTTTAGAAGGATAATCACTTTGTCGGCCTTGGGGGAATACTTGATAGCATTACTGACCATATTCAAAAGAACTTGTTTAATCCTGTTCTTGTCAATGTTTATTTTTTCCTTGATAGAACCTCTGACTATTATCTTATGTTTACCAAGCCGGGAAAGTTTTATTTCTTCCAGTGTTTCTTTTATAAGATTGTCTAACGAATGAGGGTTTTTTGTAATAGTGAATTTCCCAAGATGGATTTTAGAAACGTCGAACAAATCATCAACCAACTCAACCATCCGGTTGATCTGTTCGTCTATTTTCCCCAAGTAATCAGCCGCTCTTTTGTTTGAGTGCTTTAAAGTGCTATTTGTTAGTTGCCCAAAGGCCTTGATCGCGGTCAAGGGAGTCTTGAGTTCATGGCTAACCAGGCCTAGGATGTTGCTCTGGGCATGGGGACCTTTCTTGATCTCGGTGCAAATTAAAAGAATGAAATTTGCTTCATTGTTAATTTTAAAATTTTTAAGGCGGATATTTATTGTCTTGTCTTTTATTTGAATATTCTGTTGGCAACTCTCTAGTTCGTCTTCTTCAATATCATCTAAACATTTTTTTAACGATTCAAGGTCTTTTTTATTCAGATAATCCAACAAAGAAAGTTGATCTCTTTTTTTGCCATGCTTGCCGTAGGTATCTAAAAAGGCGTTGTTAAAGTGCACAATTTTATAAAAAGAATCTAGAGCGATAGCCGGTTGGTCCAGAAAGTTGATAAAATCTTTTATCAGATTTATTTGCCAATCAACAAGCGCGCTTGTGGTTTTCTCCAAAAAGCGCGCTTGTGTAATTTTAGCCCCTCGGTTTTTAACTTGCCTGGGATAGCCCGGTGAGTTTGTTAGAATTTTTCTTTTTGAAGAAGTTTTCATAAATCTTGCCAAGATATCTAATACATAATACACCTTTTTGTCAAGAAGGTCTAGAGGGGGATGTTTATTTATTCATGCTTTGTTCATTTTTGTAAACAAAAATTTTGGAATGTTCATGAAAAATTTTAACCTGGGGTTGAAACACCCCCCGAATTATGTAGAATGGACAAAAGGAACCAATGCAACATAAAGTATGCAAGCACAAGGACAAGTTGGGCTTAAAATCTAAAATCAACGAAGCCTTGGTTTTTATGACCAAGCAAAAACCAACGGAATGGGACAAATGGTCGGAAAAGTTAAAGAAAATCAAATGGGGGGAGTTTAAAGAAGAAGAATACAGACAGTCTAAAAACGAAATAGCCGAATTAATGGGAACTTTTCAAAATTATACCGCTCGGCTGGGACGCCAACTTGAGAAAATTCAGTTCCAACTTCACTCTGAAGAAAAGTTTTGGCGAGAATCAGATGAAACCAAAGCCGATTTTTTGTCCCTGGTTTCTCATCAATTAAGAACTCCCTTAACCATATCTTTGCTTAATATTGAAATTTTATTGGCTGGTTATCACGGCGACCTTACGAGACAACAAAAAAAATCAGTGAAAGAAATTTTCCTGTCGCTTAAGAGAATGACGGAGATGCTCAATGTTTTTTCTATAATTTCTAAAATTGAGCTTAACACTTTTGTTTTAAAACCAAAATTAATAGATTTGGTGGAAATTCTAGATAATCTCTTGGCTGACAGATTGGCCGATAACAAAAATGCGAAACTTAAGGTGGAAACTGACTATGATAAAAAATTTTCCACGGTTAAGGCGGATTTTGATTTAATCAACATTGCTCTCGGCAACTTGATTGCCTATTCAGTTAAAAATGCATCTTTGGAAAAAAGGGGCAAGGTCAAAATAATAACCTGTGGTGATAAGCTGGGGGTTTTTATTTGTTTTTACAACAACGGCGCGGCCATTCCTGTATCTGAACAAGGTAAGGTTTTCAGCAAGAGGTATCAGACCGATAATCCAAACCGAGAAGACTTGAACGATACTGGGCTTGGTTTTTATATCTCCAAGATTATTATTGACCGTTCTGGCGGTCGTCTCTGGTTTGAGTCATCGCCAGAAAAGGGGACCTCTTTCCACATCTTTTTGCCAAAAGAAAACATTAGACCGACAGAAACTTCCTAATAAACATAAAGCCCCAAGTTGGAGCTTTGTGTTTTAGGCGGAGATTTCCCTGACGCTCATTTTCTTGTAAATTAAGCCGTCAGTGCCGACGTTATCGCTGCGCCAGTAAACAGTGACGTTTGGTCGGCCCGATTCGGATCCTGGACGATTCTGGCTGCTCGTCAATCTCAAGGCTGGGTCAATGTTCGGTTTACAAGCTTTGGCGCCGACTCCGAAGTTTCGACCGGTGTCAATGAATTCGTTGGTTTTTTTCCAGTCCCCGCCGTTCTGCCCGTCAGTTTCATCAAGCCAAAGTTCTGTTTTAACATTCCCGTCTGGCAAGTCATAAACCACATACTTATAGCCAATCCATTTGTTGTATGGCAAGCCGCCGGAAAACAAATTTTTGCTCGCGACGGAGGTGGCGTTGGGGTGGCTAGTTTCTTTCTCAAAGTCTACTTTGCCGTCATAGCGCATACGAGCGCCAAGACCACGAGTATCACAGAGATCTACGGTTTCTTTGCCGGTGGTGCCATGATTGGAACGGGCGATGCCGACGATTCCGCCCCAGGGTGTGTTGCTATCTGACTTGCGCATGGCGTAGACGGTCATTTCTACGTTACCCCAACTGTCGATGTGGCTGGGGTCATGAATATACATACGGGGGACCGAACCGGTCACTTTAAGTTGGCCGTTGCCGTCAACCTTGTAACTGGCATCACCATGATTGGCGTCAAACCATGGATCTTGCGGGTCTATGCCAGAGAAACTTCGGTCCTGACCGTTATCCCACTTGGACATCCATTCTTTGCCTGAAGTCGGATATAATTTTTTAACTCCAAAACGGTCCACTGAATTATCGTTTTGAATTGGCGCCGGTGGCGTTTCGGCTGTGTTGGGCGAGGAGTCGGAACGACCGTCAAGGTCCGAGATTGTGTAATTGCGGTATTCCGCGTCCAGATAACTAGCTAGTAAACCGGACTGGCCACTGGATTTTAGCGGGGATTTATCCGTGTGTTCTGTGATCAAGGTCCAATCTCCGCTGTTGTTTTTATCAAGGTAGAACCTTAGGTTTACGGAACCGTCAGAATTTGTGTTGGTGTCAAACTTTAGGCCAACCGTTTGATTGAAGGGGAGAAGGCTTGGGTTATCAGTGGCGTCATAAGTTCCTTCATAAACTTTCTTTTGACTCAAAGTGTGATGTACGCCACCAACTTTTTTCTTGATAATCATGTATCCGTCAGTTCGCCAAGAAGCGTAATAGTAGTTGTCGTCATTGGTGAAGCGAGAAATCAAGGAAACACCATTCCAAGGGTGGACATTGGCCAGATTGAACAAGTTTAGGTTGGTAATTTTAACATCAACTTCAGCGCTGGAGTTTAGCCAACTTTTTTTGGTATTAAGTTGGAAAATGTTTTGCGGGTGAAAACCATTATCGCTTTCAACGCCGGCGCGTGTCGCGTAAGCCAAACGCAGGGGGTCATTAGTCGGCAATGAACCTTGAATGCTCAGCGCTTCTCCATTGGCGATTATAATTTTGCCGCCGGATTTTAACCAGAGGTTGGCGTCGGGGCTACCAGAGGGCGAAGAAGTCTCAGTGAGGGTTCGGCTGGTTGATAAAAGGGAAGTGGTTTCGGCCGAGGTTTGGCTGACCGCAAAAGTTAAGGCAAACAACAAACAGACAAACAGAAAGATAAAACCACTTTTTCTTAAGTTCCCATTAATGGAGCGTTGTGCCACATAATGATATAGATAACTAGACATTTGCAGTTCCGGAATTTCCGGAAAAGTTAATTATTAACGACCATGAGCTGTTTGTGATTAAGGTCAATCTTTGTCAAAATAATTTACCCCTTGGTAACGAGAATTAAGATGAGATGATTAGTTTTTCCCGTAGTTGTTGTTTTTTGGGCAAAAAAGTTTGAAGACAATTTTTCAAGATTAAGAAAGCGTGAAAAAACAAACGGCTTCAGGCAAAAGTATAGTTGACTTCATTGGGTAATGGAAGAGCAAAAGCCACTCCGGTTTCATTAAGAAAGAAGTGGCTTGTGTTTGCAAGCTACTTTGAATGAGGACCTAAAGTTCAGTTTTTAATTATTCATTAGATTGGTACCTTCGCTCACGGTGACCACCTTAGCTTGTTTTTGGTTTAGATAGTTGGTGATCGCGGATAAAGTTTCCGGTGTTGTGCTGTATCTGTCTCCTTCGTGATTGACTTGGTGGAAAAGAAGAATCAGCCAACTTTTATCGATTAAGGCTTGGTCTATTTCATTTTTGATGTCTAGAAAGGAGGTGTCATTTAAGATGGACATAACTTTTAAAGCGTAAGGGTCGCCCCCCCTAACATTTACGCCTTCAATGGTGGCGCGGCCGCTTCCATATCCGTTTTGCGCCAGGAGTTGCTTAATTAAGCTGTTGTTGTAGCCAAAAGGATAGGCAAAACTGGTGACGTTGAAACCATAACCCCCCAGCACTTTTTTTGATTCTGACAATTGATAATTTATTTCAGTCGGCGCAAGAGCGGTTAAGTCGGCGTGATTAAGGGAGTGAGAACCGATTTCATGTCCTTCTAAAAACATTTCAAAAACTTGAGATGGGTTCATGTATCCCGGGAAAGAGGTGTAACCAGTTACTATATATTGTGTTGTTTTATGCCCGGTGGCGCGCAAAATAGGTAAGGCGTTTTCATAGACAGAAATTGGGCCGTCATCAAAAGCCAAGGTAACAAGGCCTTCGTTAAATCGGTCTGGACGGATTGCTTGAAAATCAAAATTATCGGTTTCTAACCAGCCGTTATTTTTTATTAGGTGAAATATTGTCAAAGTTGATACTTCGCCTGGAATCTTAAAAGAGGTGAAGAAGTGTTTCCAACTTTGGCTGGGGGGTAAAATAGCCAGGTCGGAATAAACATATTGACCGTTATCCATTTTATAACGAGCCGTGAGGTAGGAATCCGTATTTGCCCGATAGTCGTCTTCAAAAGAATAAAAGCCTCCCGGACTTACAGTTACGTCTTCAAAGTACCACTTGGCGTCGCCAGAAAGGCGATTCCCTAATTCTACCCGGGCCGCCTTGGCGGTGAAGTTGCCATTTATCGGATAGATAAAATTAGCGATATTGTTGCCCCAACGACCACGGAACCAATGGCTCGGCTGTCCATTGGTCTCCATTTCCAGGGAGGAGTTGGCAATCAGATTATCAGTTGGAGTCTCAATTATTTCGCGCAAGCTGTAATTGTCAGTAATCAAGTAACCGTTTTGATTTATCAAGTGGAAGATGGTCAGCGAGACCGCGTTTGTTGGTGGAGAAAAGTTGACTTTTGTTTCAGCCGTGCCGACGGGCACGTCAGTGATTAAATCAATATATTTATAACTTCCGTCATTTAATAAATATCTGGCCGTGACATGGCTTGAGGCATTGGCTTGGTAATAGTCCGAAAACTCATAAGTTTTGTTGGTGGAAACCGCTACATCTTTGAAGTACCACTTGGCGTCGCCAGAAAGACGTTCGTTTAAGGTTACCTTGTTGCCGCGCGAGCCGTTGTGCCCGGTTGCTGGATATTCAAAAGTGGCAATATTGTTGCCCCAACGACCGCGAGCCCAGTCAGTTGGGTCGCCGCTAGGGCTGGCCGATTCAAGGTCGCTATTGTTTATCAAGTTTGGTCCTAAAGAAAATAAAGAAATTTCAGCTGAAATTTCTTTGGGCAAGGAAACAAAAAAAACTCCAATCGCGACGATTAAGATAAGAGAGAAATTTTTTTGGGTGACCATTATATTTCTTTTTATTTTAAATTTTTTAAAGTTTGAATTTGAATTTAAGCCTAACTGTAAAAAATGACAAGTGGGTGAACGCGGCTTTTGAGGATTCACTTTTAACTCATTGCTTATTGCTAAGTTTGAGGCAGTTACTCTTATAAATTTATTTTTAAAAATCTTTTATGGGCAAAAATCTCAAAAAGAATAAAAGAGGCAAGACGATAGGCGTGGTTGGTTTGGGCTATGTCGGATTGCCGTTGGCTTTGTTGGCAGACAAGAAGGGCTATGAAGTAATTGGGGTGGATATCAACCAAGAGAAGGTGGATAAACTAAAAAAGAAAGTTCCACCTTTTGAAGATGCCAAGGTGGAGAAGCTTATTAAAGAAAGCGGTTTTAAGGCAACCACTGATTTTGCTGCCCTAAAAACCGCTTCAGTTATTGTGATTTGCGTGCCAACGCCGGTCAATAAAAAGCACCTACCTGATTTGGTGCCGTTAGAGGAGGTTAGTAAAGCGCTTGGTTTAATTTTGCAAAGAGGCCAGTTGGTAGTTTTGGAATCTACCGTCAACCCGGGTGTCAGCGAAGGCGTTGTCTTGCCGTTTTTGCAGAAAAATTCAGGACTGATTGGCGGCAAGGATTTTTATTTGGCCCATTGTCCGGAAAGAATTAATCCCGGCGATCCGTTTTGGGATGTTGAGAATATCCCGCGTGTGATTGGGAGCTTGGAAGAAGTTGGTTTGGCCAGGGCCACGGATTTTTATCGTTCCATCTTGAAGGCGGAAGTTAAACAGATGGACTCGCTCAAGGAGGCAGAAGCGGTAAAAGTGGTGGAGAACTCTTTCCGCGATATTAACATTGCTTTCGTAAACGAGTTGGCGATGTCTTTTTCCAAGTTGGGGATTGATGTCGTAAACGTTTTAAACGGCGCCGCGACCAAACCCTTCGCTTTTATGAGGCATCTTCCTGGTTGCGGCGTGGGCGGTCACTGTATTCCGGTTGACCCATATTACTTGATTAAATATGCCAAGGAAAATGGTTTTAATCATAACTTCTTGAAGTTGGCGAGAAAGATAAATAATTATATGCCGGAATTTACTACCAAACTTTTAATTGAGGGGTTACGCAAGAAAAAAATTGAAGTAGTCGGCGCCAGGGTAACGGTGCTGGGCCTAGCCTACAAACCGAACGTTGATGATTGCCGCGAAAGCCCCGCGTTTAAAATAATTGAAAACTTGAAAAAACAGGGGATTAAGGTTTCTGTTTTTGACCCTCATGTTTTGAATCGGTCTACCAGCCCTTCACTAGGCAAGTCCTTGGCTGGGTCGCAAGCAGTCATGATTGTTACCGGTCATAGAGCTTTTTCCGGTCTTACGCCAGAATTTTTAAAAAGTCACGGCGTTTCTGTTGTGATTGATGGGCGGAATTTTTTGCCCAAGGAAAGTTTTAATAACAGCGACCTGGTTTATTTGGGCATTGGACGATAAATTATGATTGCAAAACTCAAAAAAGCCTATAACCTTTATTCTCTTAGAAATATCAACCTCTGGATTATTTTCTATTTTCTGGTTTACCTCGTGTTGGTTATCAAATTGATAACCATAAAAGAAATAGATAATAATATTCTTTTTGGTCTTTACAGTTTAGGAGTTTCTCTTTATTTGTTGAGTCGTTTTGTGATTGCTTATTTTTACGAAGTGGACAACAAAAAAATGAGAGTTGATTATCTGCCAACCATCTCTTTTGGCGTGCCGGCTAAAAACGAAGAAGACAATATCCGAGAGACAATTCTCAAAATGGCCAAAAGTGACTATCCCAAAAACAAGTTTGACATCATTGCTGTTAATGATGGGTCTACTGACAATACTTTGCAAGAAATGTTGGTTGCTAAAGAAATCGCCGCTCGCCACGGCGCGGTGGTCAAAGTCATTGATTGGAAAGAAAACAGGGGCAAAAGAGAGGGGATGGCTGAGTGTGTCAAGATGTCAAAAAAAGACTTGGTGATTTTTGTTGACTCTGACAGTTTTGTTAATCAAAGCACTGCCAGGAATTTAGTAAAATACTTTTCTGACCCTCAAGTGGTGGCAGTGGCCGGCCAGGCTTATGTCACTAATGAAAACAAAAATTATTTGACCAAAATGCAGTCGGTTCGTTACTACATTGCCTTCAAGGCCTACAAGGCAGCTGAGGCGATGTTTAATAGCGTGACTTGCTGCAGTGGTTGTTGTTCGGCTTACCGACGCCAGGCGGTCATGGAAGTTTTGGCTGATTGGGGACAGCAGCGATTTTTAGGTATCGCCTGCACTTACGGTGATGACCGCAGCTTAACCAACTTTTTGTTGCGTCGCGGTTATAAAACTTTGTTCGCTGAAGAGGCGATTTGTCACACAATGGTTCCAGACAACTTTAGACAATTTATGCGACAACAGTTGCGTTGGAAAAAGTCGTGGGTGCGGGAGAGTTTAATTGCCAGCACTTTCATTTGGCGTCGCAATATAATTATGAGTTTGTCTTTTTATCTTGGCTTCATTTTGCCTTTAGCCGCGCCGATTATTGTTTTGCGAGCCCTTGTTTGGTATCCGTATATGACTGGCTTGGTTCCTTGCTATTATTTGTTGGGATTGATGTTAATGTCTTTGATTTATGGTTTGTACTATTATATCCACACTCGGGATCGCAAGTGGTTTTATGGGGTCTTGTTTGCGGTTTTTTACACCTTGGTTTTGATTTGGCAACTGCCTTGGGCAATTATAAATATTAGAGATTCCCGCTGGGGGACTCGTTAAAACGAATCGCTAATTATGGTTAGCTTCATTTCCACCAAAACAGTGATAAAAAAAATAGCTTTACTTGGTCTGGTGGCTATCATTTTGGCTGGAGGATTATACTACTATGAAAAGAATCGCTTATTTTTGGAAAACTTCAGGTGGTATTATTTGCGAACTTACAGAGATGTTGTCATTTACCGCGCGCGAGAATTTAGGTTTCGGTTTTTGGCCACTGTTAATCATTTGTTCGGGCCTGAGATTTACGCTAAACCGGAGGCTGAGAAAAAAGAAACCATCTTGACTCTGTCGGTACCGGTCTTGGTTTACCACGGGCTCTCGCCGACGGCCAACCGATTTGATATAACGCCGGAAGGTTTTCGTGATCACTTGTTTGAATTAAAGAAAGCTGGTTACCAAACGATAACGCTGAGCCAAATGAAGGGATTTTTGACAGGCAACCTCGATTTGCCGCAAAAATCTTTTTTATTAACCTTTGATGACGGTCGTAAGGACAGCTATTACCCGACAGACCCCATCTTAAAAGATCTGGGCTTCAACGCGGTTATGTTTATTTCCACTCAAGCTTCTTTGAACGATGACCAAGACAAAGACAGCCAATATTATCTGAATCGCGAAGAGCTGAAAAAAATGGTTGAATCCGGCCGTTGGGAAATTGGCTCTCATGCTATTCAGGAAGACGGCGGTTTTGTGACGATTAATTCCTACGGTGAAAAGAGAAATTTTTTAAGTAATCGCCAGTGGTTGATTCAAGAAAATCGTTTGGAAGACGAAGAAGCATATGTCGCCAGGGTGGTAAGGGAACTTGCTGGTTCAAAGAAACAGATTGAAGATGCTCTAGACATAAAAGTTACAGCTTTTTCTTACCCTTTTTCAGATTTTGGACAACAGACGGTTAACTTCCCGCCTAGCCGGCAGATTATTAATGAAGCAGTGAGCAATATTTATGATTTGGCTTTTTATCAAACTTGGCCGCACGATAGGGGTTTTAGTCAAAACCATCGAGATGAACAGACGAGCATGTTGAAAAGAATGGAACCTTATCCGGCTTGGAACGGTGAATTCCTGACCAGTCTATTGGAAAATGGTCAAAGTAAAAATATTTATTTTGAGGATGATTTTTCTCTGAATCAAGGTTGGCGTCGCTCATGGGGTGAGATGAGGCTGTCAAGTGGTCAGTTGGAAATACGTTCTTCCGAACAGACGACAGGTTCCTTTGCTTTGCTTGACGGGACATACGACTGGACCGATTACCGCCTAACTCTTTCAATTGATTGGCTTAAAGGCAGTCACTTTTCTTTAATCGGCCGTTTTAGAGATGAATCTAATTATTACAGTTGTACTTACAGTGATAATTCTGTTCGCGTAGAAAAGCAAATAGATGGTCAAAAAGTTTTGTTGAAGGAGGCAAAAAACGAGAATGTTTTGTCCAAAAACAATTTAACGGTCGGGGCTTCTTTTTGGCAGGACGAGATTGGCTGTCTTGTTGGTGGGGAGTCGGTGGTTAGCGTGGTTGATAATGATAACGCTTATCTGTCCGGCGGTGTTGCGGTTAAGGGGTGGGATAAAACTCTCGGTAACAGTTTGATTAAAATAAAACATTTTACTTCTGAACCCGCAATTCAAAATGAAAATTATAAGCCCATTAGACTAGCGGAAATGCTATGATAAAAAAATTTTATTTTTTGTTCGGCCTTTTGTTTATTTCATTGCTAGCGCTTGCCTTTGTTTATGGCGAGGATTTGTTCGGCGTTAATAACCTTGGTAACCCAAACTGGATTTTGCCAACGGCAATTTACATGGAAAATAATCCTGAGGCCCCTTTGGGGAGTGCTTATGTGGTAGAGGAAACTGGCTCCCTGGAAGAAAGTCCCGACCCTTTTTGGTGGCTTGATTCAGGCGCGATGGTCTATTGGGTTGGAGACCACTTCTTTACCATCCAAGGCGATTTGTCCTCTGACTCTCGTTGGTGGCGAGAATATGCCGGGTCTAACCCTTTTGATACCGATGGGGGTTACCATCCGCAAAATCTATTTCGTTTGATAACTAAGAAGAAGTGGCAAGACCACCAACAAGAAACTTACTTTAAGGTAAACCAATATTGGGTTAGCGACACGCCTAGCCGGAATGAGTCCAATGGTGTTTTGCTCATCAGCCGTTACGTGGATGATGACAATCTTTATTATGCCGGTTTGCGAGTTGACGGTGACATAGTGATTAAAAAAAAGCGTGATGGGGAATATTCCGTGCTCGCTGAAAAAAAGATTCTAGCCGGAGAATATGACCGTTCTTATAATCCCAACATCTTGCCTCTGAACAAGTGGATGGGTTTACGCTTGGAGACAATTAACCAAGAAAACGGAGATGTCCTAATAATCTTTTATTTGGACTTATTTGATAGAGGGGATTGGCAAAAAGCGCTTGAAGCGGTAGATAAAAGAGAAAATAATCCTTTGACTGAAGAATCCCACTCGGGGATAAGAACGGATTTTATGGATACGGAAATGAAAGGCTACAAGATAAAGGAAATTTAGAAAGTGAAAATATCAAAACTGTTGTCGTGAGGTTTGGCCTAGTTGGCAAATCAAAACGCGCCGGGGGAAGAGCGGCGCGTTTTGGTGGAGTTGATTTAAGTATTAAATAGTTAAAAGGAAATAAGAGTAAAAGATTGTAGTCGGTCTTTTTACGGGGGAATATTGTGCAGGATATCAATATGACGCAAGATATTATTTTTACTTTTATCAAACATCTTGTTTAGCTTATTATATTCGCTTGAATTTGCGATGAAGAAACAAGCTATTCAGTGGAAATGCGATAACCGATACCGCGGATGGTTTCTATTATTCTCCGGCGGCTGCCATTGCTGATTTTTTTGCGTAAATTTTTGACATGGACATCAATCACATTACTGAATGAATCAAAATCCGAACCCCACAAGTGGTCCAAGATTTGACTGCGGCTGATGACTTGGTTGGGATTGCGCATCAAATATTCTAAAATGGCGAATTCTTTGACTGTTAGTTTTATCTCTTTGTTGCCGCGCGTTACTTTTCGAGTGGCGTTATTTAGAGTTAGGTCTTGGGTTTTTAAAACAGTTGGGATGGTTTGTGGCGGGCGACGCAAGAGCGCTCGGATACGCGAAACTAGTTCTTCCAGGGAGAATGGTTTGACTAAATAATCATCAGCGCCGGCGTCAAGGGTTTTGACTTTATCGTCTACATCAAATTTGGCCGTTAAGACAAGAATTGGGATGTTAATTTTCTTTGCCCGGATGCTACGGCAAACCTCCAGGCCGTCTTTTTTGGGGAGCATCAAGTCCAGAATGACCAAGTCATAATCTTTATGGCAAATTTCTATCCTGGTTTCCGCCGCTTCGCCGTCCGTGACATAGTCAGCGGCGAAGCCTTCTTTTTCGAGAGCTTTTTTAATAAGTTTAGCTAGGCGTTCTTCGTCTTCGACGATGAGTATTTTCATAGAAGATAAAGTTAAAGATTGATAATGAGTTTTTTGTTTTTAACTAATGAATTGATGAAATGAGCGAAGCGCTTTGTTAAAGATTAAGAAGATTTGATGAATGCTTAATGAAGATTTTAGCTTGACGGCTGTTTCCATTTATTATAATCCAACTTAACATGTTTGGCTGAAAAGTAAACTTCAATAGCAGCTAAATTAATTGTTCTTTTTGGTCTAAGACGGAACGTGGGCTAAGAGCAAAAAAGGGAAGAACCTTTGAACTTTGCGACGTTAGCCGGGCGAGGGGGTTACTTTTTTTAAATCTTGTGTTAAATTTATCCTAATATGGCAGTTTATTTTGTCGGGACGCCGATTGGCAACCTAAAGGATATTACTTTGCGGGCGTTGGAAGTTCTAAAAACCAGTCCGCTGGTTTTGGTGGAGAAGTGGTCTGACTCCATTAAGTTGCTCAACCACTACGAAATTAAGCCGGAAAAGATTGTCACTTACGATGACCGCAACTGTCGACGCGTAACACCGCGTTTGGTGGGGGAATTAAAAGATAAAGACGCGGCCTTTATCACTTCGGCCGGTATGCCGGGGATCTCCGATCCGGGGGCTTACCTGGCTCGCGCTTGTCGGGAAGCCGGTATAGAAGTTGTGCCAATTCCCGGTCCGTCATCTCTCTCTGCCGCCTTGGCGGTTTGCGGCTTTGAAGCCCCCTTTCTTTTTATAGGATTCTTGCCTAAAAAAGTTGGGCAATTAACTAAAACTTTGAAAGCGGCGGCGGAGGCCGGCAACAACTTGGTTTTTTTTGAAGCCACTTTCCGTTTGGAAAAGACCCTAAAGTTTTTGGCGGAAAATTACCCCCAAACCCTGTTGTTCGTTGGCAAAGAGATGACCAAAAAATTTGAAAGTTATGAAGTCGGCTATGCTGAGGATTTTTTGGAAAAGATAAAAGAAAACAAAAGTTTTACCAAAGGGGAGTTTGTGGTTATTGCCAATTTCGCCCAATGACTTTATAATATACTTTATAATATAAATATAAGATAAATTAATTATCAAACTAATTTCAAAAAATTATGGCAAAAAGACTAGTTGATATTGATATGGTCAAAGATGAACCAATCTCTGAAGGCGGAGAAAATCGGAAATCATCGGGTGGTCATATTATTACAAATATTTTGGTGGTGCTTGTTATTGTTGCTTTGGCCGCCGCCGGGTGGTTCTATTGGAAGTACACCGAGACTCAGAAGTTTTTGACTGGCGCCGGAACTGAAGCTGAAATGGAACAAGAAATCAAAGAGGTGACCGCTGCCGTCGGCAAGCTGATGATTCTTCCGGATGAAAAACCGCAAATTGCAACAGTGGTTGACCCGGACACTCTGGTCAAGGAACAACCTTTTTACGAGGGTGTAAACAAAGGTGACAAAGTTCTTTTTTACGCTGAAGCCAAGCGCGCGATAATTTACAGCCCGAGTCGGGGATTGATTGTAAATGCTGGTCCGGTTTATTACAACGAGGAAGCAAGCGAACAACAAGTTGAAACTCAACCTGTCACTGAAGAAACAACAAGCACTGACGAGTAGTTTTTATGAGAAAAGACCGTTTCTTTATCCCGACTGATTACAGTGGAGAGTTTTTGGTTTGGCGAGATCGGGAATTGGCCCACCAATTGAAAAATGTTTTGCGTCTTGATGGTGACAAGGTTGTTTTTTTGTTCAATGGTCGCGGCGAAGAGGCGACTGTCAGCTTGGCGGAGATTAAAGATGAAGATTTGCGTTTTAAAATATTGTCAGTCCAAAGCGCCAAGGAACTTGGCAACAAAATTACTCTCTATGTCTCACTCTTAAAAAGAGACAACTTTGAATTTGTGGTGCAAAAGGCCACCGAAGCTGGAGTTTTGGCAATCGTGCCGATTGTCGCGGCCAGGACCGTTAAGCAAGGAGACAAGACAGAACGTTGGCAAATAATCGCCAAAGAAGCGGCCGAACAAAGCGGACGATTAATTGTGCCAAAGGTTTGTGAGGCGCTTTCGTTTGACGAAGCGATACGGGTAGCCGCGGAGAGCCACGAGTTGAATATTCTTTTTGATTTGAATGGCGCTAAACTGAAAAAGGTTGACGGTAACATTGGAATTTTCGTTGGTCCGGAAGGCGGCTTTTCGCCGGCCGAGATTGGCTTGGCCCAAGAGAAAGGTTTTTCCAAGTTTAGTTTGGGTGATTTTACTTTGCGCGCCGAGACGGCCGCTATCATTGGCACTTTTGTGATAAGTGGCGGTTGGCGGCCTTAGGCAGGCTCTTCTTGCTTTGATTGGCCTAAATTGCTTTAATTTAATTCTGATGAGTAGAAAAGTCAAAGTCGTTTTGAACATTCTAGTCCTTCTGCTGGCGATGGCCGGTCTTTTTTTCTTGGGCGGCTTTTGGGCGCTTCGTTTGGGTCTGACCAAGACGGCAGGCAAAACCGATTTTTACGACCGTTATTTTATTGGTTTTTACCAAAATAAGAAGACGGTTGACGGAATGGCTAAGGCGGACGACTTGTGCAAGCTGGCGGTTATCAGCCGATTTCAGCCCTCAGTCGCGCGGGGTTTGTTTGAAATTATGGACCAGGCAAATTATGGTGTAGTCTTGAATCGCGCCATTGCCGCGCAAGAAATTTACTTAACGCAAAGTGAAGATTATCGACAAGCTTTGTCTGTTTGTCGCGGTGATTGGAATTTTTCTGCTCAAAACGATCCAGCCGACTGGCGCGCCTTGCCGGAATGGCAGACTTTGCGCGAGGCAATTGTTAAAGATGCCGAAGTTATAAACTTGGCGGCCCAGAAGGCCGGAGGAGATGCGAGACTTTTGGTTTCAGTTTTGACAGTAGAACAGTTGCGTCTTTTTACTTCTGAGCGAGAAGTTTTTAAGCAAATCTTTCAACCATTAAAAATTTTGGGGACGCAAAGCAAATTTTCTTGGGGGGTAATGGGGATGAAAGAGGAAACGGCAGAAATGGTAGAAAACAATTTAAAAGATAAAAATTCACCTTTTTATTTGGGCCCACAGTTTGAAAACTTGCTTGATTTTTCAGCAACGGAAGCGACCGACAAAGAAAGCGCGCGATTTCTTCGCTTGACCGACCAACATGATCATTCTTATGCCTATCTTTACGCCGCTCTTTTCCTAAAACAAATAATGGCGCAATGGGAGAAGGCCGGTTATAATATAGACGACCGACCGGAAATTTTGGCCACCTTGTTTAACTTGGGTTTTACTAAATCGGCGCCCAAGGCCGAGCCGGCGGCCGGCGGCGCGGAAATTGAGATTGGGGGCAAGGCTTACAGTTTCGGTGGGTTGGCCTTTCAGTTTTATTACTCGGGGGAATTGGCTAACGATTTTCCTTTAAAAATAAATTAATATGACGCTAGGAACTCATGCTATTATTGGCGCGGCGATTGGAAGTGTTTTTGCTGACAAGCCGGGAACAGCTTTGGCGCTCGGTTGGGTTAGTCACTACTTTTTTGACTTTGTGCCTCATTGGGACTATCATTTGCGTTCAGCCAAGGTGGACCTTGAGAACCCGCTAAACAACGACTTGTCTAGGGGTAAAGATTTTTATTATGATTTAGCCAAAATCGGTTTTGACGCCCTGCTTGGTTTGGCCTTGGGGATTTTGTTTTTTGTCAATTTGGCGCGGCCAGAGAAGCTGGTGGCGGTTGTGGCCGGCATTATCGGCGCGCTGTTGCCGGATTTTTTGCAGTTTGTTTATATTAGGTTAAGGCGGGAGCCGTTTATTGCTTTGCAAAAAATACACGGCTGGGCGCATTCTTCTTATCGCGAGTTAAACAAAAAGCCGTCTTTGGGCTTTTTGTTGCAACTATCCATAATCTTGGCGGCTTTCTTGGTTGGTAATTGGCGGCTCTTTCGTTAGAAGGTCGGTTCTTCTTTTTCGAGCTGTTTGTCAATTCGGCCAACCAAGCCGGTCGCGTCGCCTTCAATTCCGGTCGCGTCGCCTTCTAGGCTGGAAATTTCGCCGATAAGATTGCTAACGTTGCCGGACAGATGGCTTGTGTCGCCAGAAATGTTGGTGACATTGCCAGAAATGTTGGTGACGTCGCCGCGAAGGTCTGAAACATCGCCGACCAAGTCTGAGACGTTCCCGGTAATCTTGGATAAATCGCCGCGGATGTTGGTGACGTCGCCGCGGATGTGGCTGGGGTCGCCGATTAATCCGCTGATATCGCCGGAAATATTACTCACGTCGCCTTTAAGGTGGGTGGTATTGCCACGAATGTTGCTCACATCGCCGCGCAGAGCTGAGACGTTGCCAAAAAGACCGGCGATATTACCATTGATGCCTGAGACGTTGCCGTTTATTTTATGCAATGAAACATCGCCGTAAATTTTACTGACGTCGCCGCGTAAGGCGGAAAAGTCGCCCCAGATAGCGTCATGTAAACCGCGCACATTCTCCACGTTTTCTTTTATTTTAGGGTTGATTCTTTTTAGCATAGAGGTAAATTTTATTTTTCTTTTAAGCTTAAATTAATTATAATGGAAGAACTATGTTTAGCCAAGTTACAATTTTTTCGGCGGCGATTCTGGGCGTTATAGAAGGCCTGACCGAATTTTTGCCGGTTTCCTCTACCGGGCATTTGATTTTGGTTTCGCGTTTGCTTGGTTTGTCGGATTCGGAATTTATCAAAAGTTTTGAAGTGGTGATCCAGTTGGGGGCGATTATGGCGGTCGCTATTTTGTATTGGCGCCAATTTTTGGTTAATCGTCGCGTTTTGGCTCGGGTTTTGGTCGCTTTTGGACCGACCGCGCTTATCGGGCTCTTGGCTTATCCGTTTGTTAAACAATATCTTCTTGGCAGTGTAGTCGTCACGTTGGCGGCCTTGTTTATCGGCGGTCTGTTTTTGATTTTTTATGAGAAAAAAGTCGGCGAGAAAGAGAACCCGCTAAATTCAATTGAAGACTTGTCATTCCGGCAAGCGGTTTATATCGGTTTGGCGCAAGCGGTGGCGATTGTTCCGGGGGTGTCTCGATCCGCGGCCACGATTGTCGGCGGTTTGGCCTTGGGTTTGTCGCGGCGGGCGATTGTAGAATTTTCTTTTTTGTTAGCTGTCCCAACAATGGTGGCGGCCGTCGGTTTAGATCTTCTAAAAACTTCAGGCGATTTTACAACGGAAGAATACGGTTTATTGGTGATTGGTTTGGTGACCAGTTTTGCGGTTGCTTGGCTCGCGGTCAAAACTTTTCTCGCTTATATCCAAAAACATGACTTTGTTGTCTTTGGGGTCTATCGTCTTATTTTAAGCCTCGTTTTGGCGATTGCACTTTTCAGTTAAATATGTTATAATGATAGATAGGGAAGCACTTTTAAATTTGAACTTGGGAAAGAACAAGACCATTGAGTCTTTTTTGCTTGATGGCGGGGAATTAACCCGGAAGAAAGAAGAAAGGGGGATTTGTGAGCAGTTTAAAGATTAGTCTTGATTTGTCTAAGGTTGTTGTCGTTGACCGGTTTCGCAACCGGGCAACCATCCAAATCCTGGGCAAATCCAGGTGTTTTGACTGGCCCGTTGAGCCGAAGATCTCGGGCCAGGCCTGGCTCAATCTCAGTGATTGGGTCAGCAAGACTATCCAAAACATGTTGGGAGAACGAAAGTTTTCCCACATTTCAATTCACAAGTCCAACGGTCTTCGGGGTCAGAAGCTTGAAGACTCTTGGCTTGAGGTGGCCGCGGGGATTCTGATGTCCACTCTGGACGACGGATACGTCTTGCGGGACAGCAAAGGACGGGCATCGGTCAAAAGCCCGATCCAAGTCAAATAGCCACAATGCCTCCGCCAGTCGGGGGCTTTTTTCGTGGATGAAGCTTTGCTATAATGAATCTAATGGCTAAATTAATTTTGTTGCGACACTTTTTGTCGCAGTGGAACAAAGAAAACAAGTTTTCCGGTTGGACCGACGTGCCGTTGTCAACCGAAGGAATGGCGGCGGCGCCGGCGCAAACCGCCAAATTACCGTTGGCGCCTGATGTAGTTTTTACTTCGCCTCTATCGCGAAACAAAACGACCACTTGGCTTGTTTTGGACCAGTTGGGCAAGCAGTCGGTTTTTCTCAGGCCCGGTGAAGAACCGGCCGACCGCGATGATGTGCCGGTTTATGTTACCGAAACTTTGAATGAACGCAGCTACGGTCTCTTGGAGGGGGTGAATAAAGACGAGGCAAAGCGTGATTACGGCGAGGAACAAGTGCATCTGTGGCGGCGAAGTTGGGAGGTGGCGCCGCCGGAAGGGGAAAGTTTGGAAGATGTTTATCAGCGGATTGTGCCGTTCTTCCAAGATTATGCGGAACCAAGATTGAAAGCCGGGCAGAATGTGATGATGGTTGGTAGCCACAATAGCCTGCGCGCTCTGGTGAAATATGTGGAAAAAATTTCTAACGAAGATATCGCTCAATATGTAATTCCGTTTGGCGGGATCATTGTTTATGACTTGGACGAGGATTTAGCCGTGACCAAAAAAGAAGTTAAATAAAAACAGGAGATATTAAAACTATTTTCATTGCGGTTTTGGCTTCGGAGATTCTTTCTAGGCAAGTTTAAGTTATAAGCTAAAAATTTCCGACCCCGGGTAAAATGCGTTTGGGCCCAGGTTCTCGGCAATTTGCAAGAGACGATTGTATTTAGCGGTTCGTTCGCCTCGACAAGGGGAACCGGTTTTGATTTGACCGGCGCCGGTTCCGACGGCCAAGTCGGCAATCGTCGCGTCGGTTGTTTCGCCGGACCGGTGGGAGATGACGGTGGCATAACCGGCCTCTTTTGCCATTTTGATGGTTGCCAGGGTTTCGGTCAGAGTGCCAATTTGATTTGGCTTAATCAAAACGGCATTGGCGACTTTTTGCTCAATTCCTTGTTTGAGGCGGGCCGGATTAGTTACAAACAAGTCGTCGCCGACAAGCTGGATTTTATCCCCCAAAACGGCAGTTAATTTTTGAAAACTGGACCAGTCGTCTTCGGCCAAACCGTCTTCCAGAGAAACGAGGGGGTAATTTTTGCTCAGTTCTTGATAGAAAGTAGTTAGCTCTTCACCAGTCAAACTTTTTTGCTCACTTCTTAATTCATATTTGTCATTCTCATAAAATTCACTGGCGGCCACGTCAAGCGCCAGCGCGATATCTTGGCCGGGTCTAAAACTGGCCTTTTCAACCGCTTCTAAAAGCAAATCCAGCCCAGCGGTGTTTTGGGCAAGGTTGGGCGCGAAGCCGCCTTCGTCGCCAACCGTGGTGGATAAACCTCGGGCCGAGAGAATTTTTTTCAAGGCGTGAAAAGTTTCCGCGCCAAAACGTAAAGCTTCATTAAAATCAGACGCCCCTATTGGCACAATCATAAATTCCTGAAAATCAATTGCCCCTTCGGCGTGTCGACCGCCGTTTAGGATGTTCATCATTGGCACCGGCATCGTTATTTGTTTGGTGTCGGACAGTTCGGCAAAGTATTCATAAAGTTCCTGACGCTTGCTTTGGGCCGCGGCCTTGGCAAAGGCCAGCGACACCGCCAAGATGGCGTTGGCGCCCAGCCGGCTTTTGTCGGTGGTGGCGTCTAGCTCAATCATTTGCTCATCTAAACTTTTTTGGGTTAATTCCGCTTTGCCCAACTTGGACATAATTTCTTCATTGATATTTTTGACAGCCCGTAAGACGCCCAAGCCGCCAAAGCGGCCATGATCACCATCTCTTAATTCTTTGGCTTCATATTGTCCAGTAGAGGCGCCGGCAGGGACAGCGGCGCGACCAAATGAGCCGTCAGCCAACCACAAGTCGGCTTCCACCGTTGGGTTGCCGCGGGAGTCTAAAATTTCTCTAGCCAGGATTTTTTTTATGACAAACATTATTTTTTTGTTGAAGGGTAATATTTTCATTTTATAATAATTCCTCGTGAAATAACAGAGTTTAGCCGTCTTTTCGTTAGTGTGATTCAGTGGTATAATTAGTTTTATTATAAGAATTTAACCATTAAAAATATGGAACAAAAATTAAAAAATGCGTTAGCGATAATGGCTTTGGTGGCGATGGCAGCCGTTTCTTATTCAGCAATCAGCTATGCTTGGTCTTACGCCAAAGCGGTGGAGCCGGGTTCTTATAAGAGTTTTTCGGTGACTGGGGAAGGCAAGGTGACAGCTATTCCGGATGTGGCAACTTTTACGGCAACAGTAATTTCCGAAGGCGGCAAAGGGTTAAGCGAAATTCAGGCCGAGAATACCAAGAAGGTCAACAAAGTGATTGATTACCTGAAAACTTTGGCGATTGAGAAAAAAGACATTGAAACGACTGGTTTCAACGTGGAACCGCGTTATGAATATTACAACTGCAGTCATGGGGGTGTTTGTCCGCCGCCGACAATCGTCGGCTACACCGTTCGTCAGTCGGTGAGCGTGAAGATTCGCGACTTTGCCGTGGTGGGTGAAGCTTTGGCCAATGTTGTCAAAAATGGCGCCAACTCAGTTTCCGCTTTGCAGTTTACTTTGGATGACAAGGAAGCGGCAATCAACGAAGCCAAAGCCGAAGCGATTGCTAAAGCCAAAGAGCGCGCCAGGGCGATGGCTAAGGCCGGCGATTTCCGTTTGGGTGATTTATTGTCAATTGATGAAATTTCCAACGCGCCTTATGCGGTCGCTTATGGTCGGGGAGAAGACCAGATGATGCTTGAGTCGGCCAAAGCGGCGCCGGACGCGATCCCTACTATTGAACCCGGCTCGCAAGATATTGTTGAGATTGTTACTTTGCGTTACGAAATTAAATAAAATCTCTTGTGCACATCAAAGTTCGTGTTTCAGTTGAAACTAAAAAAGATGAAGTGGCGGAATTGGCGCCGGACACCTTGATTGTTTCGGTGCGCGCCAAACCGGAACGCAACCAGGCTAATCGGCGAGTGATTGAACTGGTGGCGGAACATTTGGGGGTGGCCGTGGGACAAATCAGAATCATTCACGGCCATCATAATCCGGCCAAAATTCTGGAAATCAGAAGTCAGACTTGAGCTTTAAATTCGGGTTGAATTTTGCTATAATAAAAATAATTATTGGCCAAGATTAAAAGTTTAATTCATAAAAATATGAAGACTAACATCAAGGCTACCTCTTTGGAAATGACTCCGGCGATTGCCGATTATATTGAGTCCAAAATTTCTTATTTGGACAAGCTAATGGTTGGTTACGAGAATTCGTTAGCGGAAGTGGAAGTTGGTAAAATTACCAATCATCACAAAAACGGCGAAATAATGTTTGCTGAGATAAACTTGACGATTGACGGCAAGTTTTTTCGCCAAGTTGTCAATGACAACGACCTTTACGCGGCGATCGACCAAGCCAAAGACAAAATTGAACGCGACATCTCTTCTTATCTGAAAAAGAAAAATCATCTCTTGCGTCGTGGCGGGCGAGCGGTAAAAAACTTTATCAAAGGTTTTTACCCGGGTCGCAAAGAAAAAGGTTTGCCGAGTTAAGATTGGCAATAACGCTGGTTATAATTGGCAAGCGCGCTTTAACGTTTGCCTCGGAGATAATCAGCCCAGCTAGCTTCTTTGCGCCCTTCGGGGATGACACGCTCAAAGATCAGTTCTCCGTTTTCTAGTTTAGCTTTTTTGACTTTAACTTTAATTTGACGGTTACCATGTTGGTCAATGAAATAGGCGCCTGGCCAGGGATTTAAGGCGAGAATCTTTCGATAATTTTCCGTGGGGGTGGCGGACAAGTCAAGCCGACCGTCTTTTCTGGTAAATTTTTTGGTGTAGGTGGCGGCCGAGTGCTCTTGCGCTTTGGGTTCCAAGGAACCGGCTAAATAACCAGGCAAAATATCGGCGAACAAGTTGGCGCCAATCACGGCCGTTTCGTCTCTTAGTCGCTCAAAACTGTATTGATCTCGCAGGCTGATTTTTTGATTCGCGAGAATTGGACCATGGTCCATTTCTTCATCCACAAGCATAATCGTTACGCCTGTTTCGGTTTCGCCAGCCAGGATGGCGGTTTCCAGCGGAGAGGGACCGCGATACTTAGGCAAAAGTGACGGATGAATATTCAAGGTTCCCTTGGGCGGGATGGCCAAAATGTCGGTCGGAATTATTTTGCCGTAAGAAGCAACCAGAAAAAATACCACTCTCTTGACCTTCAACTGCTCGACAAAATCTGGGTTACGTAGCGAAGATGGTTGAAGGACATCAATTCCTTTTGTTTGAGCCCAAACTTTGGCAGGCGAGGGAACGATGATATTTTTGCGTCCTTGCGGTTTGTCGGGAACCGTGACAATTAGAGCTGGTTCTAATTCACGCTTCGCTAGAGTTTCCAGAACTTTGACACTAAATTCATCTGTACCCCAAAAAATAAAAGTTTTGTCCATAGTTATTAGGTAAGTACAAAATGTAAAAATTAAAATGAAAGGAAAGAGATTTTAGTTTTTAATTTTTACACTTTAATTTATATTCTGTTTCCGTGTCTCATTTTCTCCGGCTCTATGCGCTGTAGGTTTTTGGCCTTGTCCACAAAGAGGGTGCCGTCCAAATGATCCATCTCATGTTGAAAAATTTGAGCCATCAAGCCTGAACCGGAGCGGCTGAATTTTTGGCCGGTCTCATTGTAGGCTTCGACGGTTGCTTTGTCGGCCCGACTGACCAAACCATAGAGCCAACGCACGGAGAGACAACCTTCTTCCAATTTTTGTTTTCGCTGGGATAATTTTCTGATTTTGGGATTGATAAAAACCAAATCGGCCGGTTTTCTTTTGTCATTTTCTTTTTGAAAAAGCTTCCCGGAAATAATAAAAAGGCGGAGACTTTTGCCGATTTGTGGCGCGGCCAAAGCAACCCCGTCATTTTCTTTGACGAGGGCCTCACTCATTTGTTTTATGATTTTCTTGATTTCCGGTGAACCGATTTTTTCCAAGGGAATCTCTTTGGCTTTTTGGCGCAAGACCGGGTCGTCTTTTTGGACAATTTTCATATTCGTGTGTTGTATATCGTCGAATTGTGTATTGTATGTAGTATATATTATACGGAATATAGAATGAAGCAAGCCAATCTTTTAGTGGAAGAGGTTAGGGGATTTAGGGTTAGAAGGTAAAATGAAAAATTGTCATAAATCTCTGCCCAAGGCGGCAAGCGCGTTTTTAGCCGCATTAATTTTGTGTCTGGGCTGCGCGAGATCTATGTGCTATCCGCATCCCATATCAGAGTATTTTTTCAGGGTCAACCTCCACAACAAAAGAAGGAGGGAGGTTTTTTATAATTTCTGATAACTTTGGGTTTGGCCAGTCTTTTGGTTCCAGCTTAAGCAAAAGGTTTTGCTCATACTCCTTAATGGCGCCTGTTAAGGTAGGGTAAACGAGTGGTTTGTATTTTTCCAGTTTGTCAGCCAGTTTTTTCATCTCGCGCTTCGCCGTTTCGGGTCGGCCGGTCAGACTAACTTTAAGCAAAACCTTGAACGGCGGATAACCAAGCTTTTTACGCTCAGCGATTTCTTCACGGAAGAAGTCCAACAAGTTGCCTCCCAAAACATAATCAAAAACTTTTTCCTCGGGGTTGCCGGTTTGGATTAAGAAACGCCTGGTCGCTTTGGCGCGGAGTCTAAAAAGCAGAGAAAAAAGTTTTTCAGCAATTCGGAAATCCGGCAAGGCAAAAAAAGCATCTATTCCACCTATCGCGACATTCTCAATCTCGTTAGGCAAGTAAGGCAGGGCCATTTCCGTACCCAAAAGAACGGACCCTGGCGAAGACATAAATTTTTGGACAACCTCAATCGCTTTTTTGTTGTTTTTAACAGAATCGCTATCCAGACGAAAAATATTTATCTCAGGTAGCAGAGTTCTGATATCTTCTTCTATTTTTTCTATCCCATAACCAAGAACCGCCAGCCGTGACCCGCCGCAAACCTCACAAGCGTCATCAATCTCAACGGCCTGGTTACAGCGGTGACAGATAAACATTCGGCCAGTCTGGCGCTCTGGTGTTTTTTTATGTATCACCAATGGTGTTTGGCAGACATCACAAGTAACCATGGTTTGACAGTCGCGACAGATAACAACAGGCGCCAGACCGCGTCGGCCGGAAAAAATAAACAAGTTTTCGCTCCTTTCTTTGTTATTTTCTATTAACCAACCAAGTTCTTGACTTAGGCTGCCAACGGTGACTCGGTCTTCACTATTTTTGTTCAGTTTGGCAATGACCTGCTTGATTTCAGCGTAAAGACGATATTTAACCGGGTTGATTGCCGTGATTTCGTTTTGGCCAAGACGATAAATCGTTTCGCTTCGCAAAACAATATCACCAAAAATTAACCTGACTTTTCGGCGTCGGGCATAATCCTCGGCAAAGCGACGAAAATCTAAGAAGGGTCGGACGCGGCTTTTATAAGCGGAAGAATTTTCTTTATCTATGATAAAAGTTTTTATGTTTTCGCGCGGCAAGGACAAGAACATTGGCGTGGCAATTATCAAAACAGAATGGTCATTTTCAATCGCTTTTTTCCAGGCGGTCAACAACTCTTTCTTGGATAGTTTGTTGTGCAAAATTATCACATATTGTTCTATGCCACGAGCGATAAAATTTTGCGCGCTTTTTATTTCATTGACATTAGGCAAACACCAGAAGACAGATTGCTTTTTGGCAAAAGCTTCTCGAATAAGACTTTTGTAAAAAGACCAACGTTCTTCCTCCGAAGCCTGTGAAGCTTGGATTTCTGAAACAACATCCTCGGCGTCTTCTTTAGGCAGCGTAACTTTGATGTTTTCCGAATTATCTAAAATAATTTTCGGTGTCAACTCTTTTATGATTTGACCGAGCGAGCAGGCAAAATACTCTGCCGACCAAGTGGCGCTTGCCAAAAACTCGGGCAGAAAGAAACCCTTGTTTTTGATAGGGCCCAGTTTTTTCATCGCGAAATCCGAATTTTTTATTTGCGCCTTAAGGTCTCCTGCTTCTTTAACTGAAGCCACTAGGGCCGTTATAGTCTTGTTTTTTAAGGGCGCTGCCACCAGCATACCGGGCTTGATTTCTTGGTTGGAAAAATAGGCTAGACGCTCTTTAAAAACGCCTTTTGCAATAGGAATGGTCTCAACTATTTTCATAGGCCTTCATTTTAGAGTATATAGTCTTTTGGGGTTATTCACAACCGGTGCCAGTTGTCGCCGGTTTGTCAAAAGTGTTATAATTTAGGCAATAAAAGATGACTGAACCTGAAAATCAATCAAGCCTTGACAAAGGTAGTTTGACGAGAAGCCTTGTCTCTGATAAACAGACAACTCTTTTGTCGAAAACCAAAAAGAACTGGTTGGGTTATCAGCTGTTTTGGCGTCGTCGCGCTTTGTCGCCAGCTGTTAAAGCGGACATTTTACCGGCTCAAAGACCTAACCCGTGGCCGGCAGTGTTGCTTGGCGCCCTGTTTGTTTTATCCTTGTTGAGCACGGACTTGCTCTATTGGGATTCGGCTGTCAGAGCCGGGACAAAAATAGTGGCAATGACTACAAACACTATTGGGGTAACTTATGCTTACATAACCAAGCCTCTGGATTATACTTTGGACAAGGTCGCTTATTTAACAAAAGGAGTTGAACAAAAAAATTTGGCAGCTGTGACAGCCAATTGGGGTGAATTGGTCAAGAGGGGGTATAGCCAGGTTACCAAAACTTTGGCTATTGGCGAAAATCAATTAGTCGGCAAATTAGAACAAGCCAGTCGGGACTCCAGCTTAGTCTTGATTCAAAAGAGCAACAGTTGGGCAATGAACATAAATGGAGTTAAAGAAAAAGTCGCTATTCGTCGTCAGTTACTTGGCGCGCGCGCTCTAGTTGTTTTGGATAAAGTCTTCGGTGTTGACTCTGGGTTCTTTGCTTCCGTTAAGCGGGGGGCGTCTCAGGTAAGCAAAGAAGTCAAGACTCTGCCCCCGCAAGTGGCGGCAACCTGGAACTCGGCTTCTATGATTAATTTGGGCAGAATGGAAAACACTCTTCGCCAAATCTATGAGAGATGGTCAATCAGATTTATCAAATGGGCTATCACCCTTGATAACGGTTTACTTTGGTTTGAAAATTTACCGGTTCGCCTAAATCAAAAAATTTCCGCTATTTGGACAGCAACTTTGCTTAAGGCCGACGAAGTTGCGTTGAATTGGCGCAATTTTATAAACCCAAGCGAAGTTAGTCCGGAGGCCATGGCGGAAATTAAAAAAGTGGTCGCCGAAGAAATTTCCAAAAACTTACAATTACAAAGTCAAAGTGGTCAAGTCGCTGATGACACAATGAGGGCTTCCTACGGAGCGGTAGTCGTGCCATCTACCGGCGATCCGTCCGCCGACGAAAAGATAAAAAAAGACCTGGAGAAACAGTTTTCCGATGAGGTTTCTATCAGTTTTGATAAAAGTGGTCAAGCCGGGGTCATCACTCCGATATTTGAAGATGGCGAAAAAGGCGACGATTATGTCTTTTTATTGACGCCAATTAATCAATGATGAAGTTAGGAATCAAAAATTTTTGTCGGCCGGTTCTTTTGGTGGCCGTTGTTCTTTTCCCTTGTTGGGCGCTGGCTGAATCTTTTTCGCTCAGGCCAGCCAAACAAGAAGTTGTGCTTAACCCCGGTGCCTCAGCGCAAGAATCTTTTACAATTACTAACAACCTTGGGCGCAATTCTTATTTTGAGCTTAAGTTAAAAAATATTGAATTAAATCGACTGGGAGTTTATCCGTTAACTGATTTTGTAAATTTGGAAGATGAAAGAGTTTTTGTGGCTGACGGTCAAACAAAAACAGTTTATTTTGGAATTAATATTCCGACGGAAACGGCCCCGGGAGGAGCTTATGGTTTCCTGCAAGTGGTCGCCAGTCCGAATCAGGGGACCAAAGGAGAAGCGGGCGTTTCAGCCGCCCTGGGCTCAACTATTTTTGTTCGTGTTGGGGGACCAGTTAAAGAAGAGGGGAAACTGGTTTCTTTTGGAATTTTGGGGCGACAATTAAAATTTGCAGCTCCTTTGGAGTGGCACTTTTCTTTTGAAAATTCTGGCAATATTTATTTGAATCCTTATGGTAAAATGATTTTGGTCAACAGATTAACGGGTTCTCAAACTTTAGTGGATATTCCTCCACGCTCAGTTTTGCCCGGTCAAACTCGCTTATTTGAAACCAAAACAAGCGCGTTGGGTTTCCCCGGCCTCTATTCCGCCTTCTTGTTGCTTAACCGAGGGTATAATGACGAAGTTGATATGAGGGAAACCAGTTTTTGGTTTTTACCTTGGCCGATTTTGTTAATTTTTTCCGCTGTTTTTTTGTTCTTCGTTTGGGTGATAATCTTTAAAATAATCCGCAAAAAAAATGTTTAACCTTAAAAAAATTGTGGCCGCGTTTACGATATTTTTTGCCAGCTCGGGCTTGGTTTTCGGTTATGTGTCTGAGAGTTCCAACTATCGGATGGAAAAGGACAGCTTTAATTTTGGTGGGACGGAGAATTCGACTTCTTCAAATTATAGCTTGAGTGACACTCTTGGAGAGTTTGCGTCGGGAGATTCATCTGGGATTCTTTACGCGGTGAAAGCCGGTTATCGCGCGGCGGCCGGGGATTACACAATTACAATTTCGGCGCCAGAGAATATCTCTTTGGCTGGATTGACGACGACCGGCGGGCAATCAGATGGCAGTGGAAGCTGGACTGTAACAACGAACGATCCGAGTGGCTACTTGTTGTATATTAGCGCTGGCGCTGCGCCAGCGTTGCAAAGCTCGGGTGACAGTTTCGCTGATTATACGCCAGCTTCAGTTAATGTGCCTGATTTTGTCTGGTCGGTTGACTCAACTGATTCTGAGTTTGGCTTCACTGTTTCTGGCAGTGATGTGGCGGCCGCTTTTAAAAATAATGGTTCAGCTTGCAATGTTGGTTCTGAAATTACCGCTGATCGTTGTTGGTATAACTTATCAACCTCTGATTATCTAATTGCCTCTAATAATGATGCCAACAATCCAGCCGGGACGGTTACAACTGTAAAATTCAAGGCCGAAATCGGCAGCGGAAAAACCCAAACAGCGGGCTCTTATTCGGCGGACATTACCTTAACTGCTTTAAGCCAATAAAGTGTTTAATTTCAAAAAAAATTTTATTCTGTTTTTGCTTTTATTTTTGTTTGTAACTCCTTTTGTGCTTGGGGCAGAGACGGACTCAGTTCAAGTTGGTTTGGAAGTTATCTCCGGTTCTGAGGTCAGCGGTTGTACCGATCCTTCTGCTAGCAATTATAGTTCAAGCGCCACAATTGACGACGGTAGCTGTACTTATGGTGGCGGACCGACGCCGCCCAAAGATGTTTATGGTTGCACTGACGAAGAAGCTTTAAATTATGACTCAACTGCCACGGTTGATGATGGTTACTGCCAATATCCAAGCGTGCCAAATGTTACAAATTTTTCGGTAATTTACAGAGAAAACAAAAACGAAGCTTTTTTGTCTTGGCGTAACCCCAAAAAAGATTTTTCGCTTGTTAGGATAGTTCGTTTGAAGGGGGAAATTCCCAATAATCCAAGTGAGGGGATTCTTGTTTTCCAAGGCAAAGGTCAATCGGCCAAAGACAGCGGGGTTGCGACTGGCAGCTTATATTATTATGCCGCTTTTGTTAAAAACAAGAAGGGAGAATTTTCTTCTGGCGCGATTGCCTCTCTTGACCTAAGAGGAGAAGAAGCAGAGGAGGAGAAAGAAGAAGTTGAAGAAAAAGAAGAGGAAAAAGAGGAAGAAAAGGAACAGCAAGAACAGCCGGAACAAGGAGAGCCTGAAGACAAGGGAGGGAGATTTGACGGGGAAGACGGGGGGAGAAGCGGGAGAGAAACAAGAGACCCTTTTGTTGGTTTGTCTCTGGCTACCTCTACTCCTTTGAGTGAAGCTTCTTGGTTTTTGCGGTTGCTCCAACCGGGCGAGCCAATTAAGCTCTTTAATCGCGGGGAAACAATTTACATCAAAGGGGGTAAAACTCTGACTTTGGAAATGAATTACAAGCAGGTACCCAGAGTTTTAAAAACAATCGGCGTAACTTTTGTGGACACGGAAAATCCGCAAGACGTAACGGCAGTTATCTTGCGCGTTTCGGCTGACAAAAAAGTTTACCGCGCGACCGTGCCGGCTTTTAAATATGGAGGCGTTTACGAAATGTATATTTATTTGATTGATTATAATAATCAGACAATTGTTCCGACCAGAGGTAAGATCTCGGTTTCGGGAACAAAGCGTCCGGGCGCCGAGCTTTTGTCTTTGGCGGTTGAAGCGGCGGCGCCAACGGTGGTTGCTTCCGGCTTGGCGGTAGGTTTTTTCCCCTCATTGGCCGACATCTTTAATTATTTGGTTCGTTTGTTTGGCTACTTATTTGGCCGGCGGAAAAAAGCTAAGCCTTGGGGCACGGTCTATGATTCGGTCACCAAACGTCCCCTTGATCCGGCTTACGTTTCAATAGAGCCAGTCGGCGGTGGCAAAGAAATAACCAGCGCTATTACGGATATTGATGGCCGGTTTGGCTTTTTATTGCCCGCCGGCAATTATCTGGTCAAGGCGAACAAAACTCATTATCAATTTCCATCGCAAAAATTGGCCGGGCAAAGGGCGGATGAGCTTTATGATAATTTGTATTTTGGTCAAACCTTGACAACTGAAGGCGAGGAAGTTATAAACCTTAACATTCCAATGGACCCCATTGGTTTTGACTGGAACGAGTTTGCTAAAACCAAAACTGATTTTTTCCGTTTCTATTCAAAAAAAGAAATCTGGCGAAATCGGATTTTTAACATGATTTTTTCTTTGGGCTTTCTTTTGTCTGTCTATACTCTGGTTTTTCGGCCTTCAGTTTTAAACATAATTCTAACTTTGCTCTACGTGGCGGTTTATATTTTTAACAAGTTGTGGCGTTCTAAATATAAACCGCGCCGTCTTTACAAAAAAGAAACCGGCGAGCCGTTACCTTTTTCTATCATCAGACTGTTTTTGCCGGAAATTAATCAGCAGGTTAAGAATGTGGTGACTGACCAGGTGGGAAATTTTTATATTTTGGTCAGACCGGGGAGTTATTACTATACGGTGGAAGAAAAATTGTCTGACGGTTCTTATCAAAAAATTTATCAATCCGAACCGCTGGAACTGAAGAAAGGCGTGTTTGCAACGGATCTGCGTGTCTAGGGCAGATAAGACGCAAATTTTCAGAGGTTAAACTCGGATGAATAGTTTCCAACTATCAGGTTTCAGAAGATAAGATAAAACCCCCATAACCTATCTATCTGTGTTTTTATCAGCGCAAATCAGCGTTTCGTCTGCGTTAGAAGTTTTTGCTTTTTGCCCTCTAATCTAGTATTATTTCTACCGTGCCTGAGGTAACTGACAAATTTATTATTGACGGTTTAGGCGGTCAGCAAACATTGTCCGGTGAGATTGTGGTTGGCGGCGCTAAAAATGCCGCTCTCAAGATTTTGGCTTCTGCCGTGCTTTTCCAGGATGGTTTTATGACCAGCAATGTGCCGGAGATTGAGGATGTGTTTCGGATGCTTGATTTGTTAGTCAACCTGGGTGTTAAAGTAAACAAAAAAGACAGGGGTGTTTACCAGCTTGACGCCAGCGCGATTTCCAATAAGCCGCTTTGGTCAGAGATTGCCAAGCGAATGCGCGCTTCAATTGTTTTGACTGGACCCTTGTTGGCGCGTTTTGGCGAAATATCGTTTCCTTATCCGGGTGGTTGCGTGATCGGCAAACGGCCGGTTGATTTATTTTTGTCTGGCTTTGAAAAGATGGGCGCGACCGTAACGGAAACGGAAGGTGTTTTTTGGGTCAAAGCGCCAAGAGAGGGTCTTTGGGGAGCTGAAATATTTTTCAAAAATCAAAGTGTCACGGCCACGGAAACTTTTCTAATGACCGCGGTTTTGGCCAAAGGCAAGACAGTGTTAAAAAATTGCGCTTTGGAACCGGAGGTTGCCAGTTTGGGTGAATTTTTAAACGAGTGCGGCGCCAAAATTTCGGGTTTGGGCACGTCAACAATTACAATTGAAGGCAATGGGCTTTTGACTGGCGGCGGACATGAATACAAAACAATCCCTGATCGGATTGAAGCCGGCAGTTTTATTATTTTAGGGGCTTTGGCCGCCTCTGATCTGAAAGTGGTCGGTTGTGAACCAAAGCACTTGGACGCTCTCATCAACTTATTGCGTGAAAGCGGGGTGTTGCTTGAAGTTGGGGAGAACTTTGTCAGGGTCGGAAGTAGCAAGAAAAAATACCAAGCGATAGATGTGAAGACTCATGAGTACCCTGGTTTTCCAACTGATTTGCAGGCCCCACTCGCAATTTTCTTGTCTCAAGCGAACGGCGAGAGTTTTATTTTTGAAACTATTTTTGAAGGGCGTTTAAATTATTTAGAAGCATTGTCGCGAATGGGTTTAGAAGCTAAAAATTTAGACACTCACCGGGCGATTATTTATGGACCGCGTAAACTAGAGGGCAAGGAAATAGAAAGTCCTGACCTGCGCGCCGGCTTGGCTTATGTTTTAGCGGCGATTGTCGCTTCTGGTCGGTCCGTCGTCCATAACGTCAAATATATTGACCGCGGTTATGAAAAAATTGAAGAACGTTTCCAAAAAATTGGCATCAAAATAGAAAGAATAAAATAAAATTGGTTATTTTTATATTATATTTACCACTTTACGTCAAGTGGTTATTTCTCATTTTTTGGGCTAAAATGAGGACAATTAGCTTTAGTTTTTACATTTATTGTCGTGGCGATGTTTATCAAAAAATTAGGGATAGATTTAGGGACGGCCAACACCTTAGTTTATGCGCCAAATAAGGGGATTGTTTTGAATGAACCTTCAGTGGTGGCGGTGTCTGAACCCGATAATAAAGTTGTTGCTGTTGGGACTGAAGCCAAAGAAATGGTTGGCAAAGCGCCTGACAACATTCATGTTTACAGGCCGATGAAGGATGGAGTGATCGCCGATTATCGTGTTACCGAGGCGATGCTTCGTTATTACATCAGCAAGGCGTTGGGGAAACTAAATTTTTTCAAGCCGGATGTGATGGTGTCCGTGCCGGCTGGGGTTACTTCCACCGAACGGCGAGCGGTGATAGAGGCGACTATACGCGCCGGCGCTAAAAACGCTTATGTGGTCAAAGAGCCTATATTGGCGGCCATCGGCGCCGGTATTCCGATTTATGAAGCTCGTGGTCATATGATTGTAGACATTGGCGGCGGGACCACTGATGTGGCGGTTATTTCGTTGGGCGGGATAGTGGCTTCCACTTCGGTCAAACACGCTGGCAATAAAATTGACCAGGCAATTGCCGACTACATAAAAAAGACTTTCAATTTGGCAATTGGCGACAAGACCGCTGAAGAAGTAAAAGCTTCTATTGGCTCGGCTATCCCGGTGGAAGAGGAATTGGTCTACTTAATCAAAGGCCGTGATTTTATGACCGGGTTGCCGCGTTCGGTGGAAGTGCGGACCAATGAAATTGTGCGGGCGATAGACAACGAATTAAAGGAGATTCTTCGGGCGATCAAGGTGGTTTTTCAAGAAACTCCGCCCGAACTGGCCGCTGACATCATTGACCAGGGAATTACGATGACTGGCGGTTCATCACAACTTCGCGATTTGTCTGAATTGGTTTATCGCAAGACCGGGGTCAAAGCTTATTTGGCAGACGAAGCGCTTTTTTGTGTGGCCAAAGGGACCGGCATCGCCTTGGAACATCTTGGCACCTATAAGAAGAGTATCATCAGTAAACGTTAATCTTTCAGTTCTTGATTTTTATGTTCTCGTTTTTAAAATGCTAAATGGATTTTTTAAATAATTCCAATTTACATCACGCTTATCTTTTGGTGGGACGACCAGAGGACTTTTTGCCCAAGCTTCGTTTGTTACTTTCGGAACGATTAGGGCTGGCCAATCTCTTGACTAGTCCAGATTACATTGAAGAAAGTTATTCTTTATTTGGAATTAAGGATAGCCATTCCCTCAGACGGCGCCAGGTTTTGAGCGCCTTTGGCCCAAACGGACGTTTCTTTGTTTTGACGATAGATTCGGCCACGGTTGAGGCGCAGAATGCGCTTCTCAAGACTTTTGAAGAGCCAACCAAGGGGACACATTTTTTTGTTATCTTACGCTCAGAAGATGTTTTTTTGCCGACATTGAAATCTCGTTTTATTGTCATTCGTTCCGGCGAGTCGCGCGGAAGCCAAGGGGATGACGCGATAGTTGCCAGTTTTCTTAAACTTTCTCCGGTTGCGCGCCTGGAATATGTCAAAAAAAATTTTATCAAAAACAAGGCAATCGGCAAAGGAGAAGTTTTTCGTTTTTTGGATGATTTGGAGAGAGAGTTGTATGGAGGTTCCCGGTCTATTGGACGAGGAAATGGTCTAAAAAGTTTGGCAGTCGTTAGCCAAGCCAAAAAACATCTTGCCAGTCCGCGATCTTCACTTCGTTTGATTTTGGAAAACCTGGCGTTGACGATTTAAGGATTTTAATAACTCAAGTGCTAACTTTGAAGTTTCCCTGAATCTTTTTTGATTTCGGCTTTACGCTTGTTATTTTTTGGTCTATTATTAACTTAATTAAGAGCTAACTTTGTATCAATGTATAATTTTTTGCCATTTAAAAATCATTTACAAGAGATAGAAGAGTGGCTTGGTCGCGAATATTTGAGCGTGCGGACTGGCAAGGCCACGCCACAGGTTTTAGACAGCGTCATTGTTGAGTCTTATGGTTCAAAAATGCCGATTAAACATATTGCCAACATTTCCATTGAGGATGCCAAAACCCTCAGAGTTACGCCGTGGGACAAGAACCAAATAAAAGATATCCAAACGGCGATAGAAAAGTCCAATTTGGGATTATCGGCGGCGCCAAATTCCGATGGTTTGCGTTTGTCATTTCCCGCTTTGACCGAAGAAAGGCGGAAAATGTTGATGAAGTTGGTAAATGAGAAAATGGAAGAAGCGCGAGTGTCGGTCCGCAAAGAACGGGAGAAGGTTTGGGGCGACATTCAAGAGCAAGAAAAGGCCGGTCAAATTTCTGAGGACGATAAATTTAAGGCCAAAGATGAATTGCAAAAAATTATTGATGGCGTGAACAATAAAATTGCCGAACTGGCCGAACGCAAAGAAAAAGAAATTTTTGGTTAGTTGAGGTATTATTTGTATTTTCCTCGCTTTGTTTTAGAAAGTTTTAGCTTTAATTTCTGATTTTTAACTTAACAATATGACCGCTATTATCTTCATCATTATTTTGGCGATTTTGATTTTTACTCATGAACTGGGTCATTTTTCGGCTGCCAAAAAATTTGGCATCAGGGTGGACGAGTTTGGTTTTGGTTTTCCGCCAAAACTGTTTGGCTTTAAGAAGGGGGAGACGGAGTATTCAATCAACCTGATTCCGATTGGCGGCTTCGTCAAGATTTTTGGCGAGAACCCGGATGAAGAATCAGAGAGTGGCCCGGACAACACGCGGAGTATGATTTACAAGCCGCGTTATATTCAGGCTGTTGTCTTGGCCGCCGGTGTCTTTTTGAATCTGGTCTTGGCGTGGGGGCTTTTTTCGGTCAGTCTTTTTATTGGTATGCCGGTCGCTTTGGCCGATTTGCCGGCTGGGGCGCAAATAAAAGAAGAAAGGCTTTTGATTACCAGCGTGGTAAAAGATTCACCAGCAGACTTGTCGGGCCTATTGGCGGGGGACACTATTTTATCGCTTTCTAATAGTGACGCGAAAGTCGTTTCGCCGACCACCGAAGAGGTCCAGGATTTTTTGCAAGCCAGGGAAAATCGTCCGGTAG
>Ga0208040_1000183_pt1 | contig 84340 bp, 66 predicted proteins | sample AD_UKC083_MetaG_FD_184431 | JGI IMG/M metagenome (GOLD analysis project Ga0208040, IMG submission 184431) | Active sludge microbial communities of municipal wastewater-treating anaerobic digesters from USA - AD_UKC083_MetaG (SPAdes) (version 2) | ecosystem: Engineered > Bioreactor > Anaerobic >...
TTATTTGCACCTCCCCGAAGCTTATCGCAGCTTATCACGTCCTTCATCGCCTCTGAGAGCCAAGGCATCCCCTATGCGCTCTTAGTAACTTACTCGTTGTTTTACTCGTTAATTCTTTTTTCTGTTGTAATTGTATTTAATTACTCTCGATTATAATTTATTTAAGCTTATCTCTTTCAATTATTGTCAAAGAACGTTGTACTATAATCATAGTACTTGGTGGAGGATAACGGATTCGAACCGATGACCCCCTGCGTGCAAGGCAGGTGCTCTAGCCAGCTGAGCTAATCCCCCCGCTAGCGTAGTCCCGGGCAGATTTGAACTGCCGACCCCTACATTATCAGTGTAGTGCTCTAACCAACTGAGCTACGCGACTATATATAAAAAAGGAAATGATGCAGCAAACATATTTTTTTGAAATCGAACAAGTCGCTCCAGAAAGGAGGTATTCCAGCCACACCTTCCGGTACGGCTACCTTGTTACGACTTAGCCCCAGTTACCTGTTTTACCCTAGGCCGCTCCTTACGGGTACGGACTTCAGGCACCACAAGCTTCCATGGCTTGACGGGCGGTGTGTACAAGGCCCGGGAACGTATTCACCGCGCCATGGCTGATGCGCGATTACTAGCGAATCCGACTTCATAGAGTCGAGTTACAGACTCCAATCCGAACTGAGATATGTTTTGAGGATTTGCTCCCTGTCACCAGGTGGCTGCCCTCTGTACATACCATTGTAGCACGTGTGTAGCCCCGGACATAAGGGCCGTGCTGATTTGACGTCATCCCCACCTTCCTCTCTACTTGCGTAGGCAGTTCTCTTAGAGTCCCCATCATAACATGCTGGCAACTAAGTGTAGGGGTTGCGCTCGTTGCAGGACTTAACCTAACACCTCACGGCACGAGCTGACGACAACCATGCAGCACCTCGCAAGACGCCCGAAGGCTATATAATCTCTTATATATGCGTCTTACGTTCAAGCCCGGGTAAGGTTCCTCGCGTATCATCGAATTAAACCACATGCTCCTCCGCTTGTGCGGGCCCCCGTCAATTCCTTTGAGTTTCAACCTTGCGATCGTACTCCCCAGGTGGATTACTTATCACTTTCGCTTGGCCACTGAGCATTGCTGCCCAACAACGAGTAATCATCGTTTACAGCGTGGACTACCAGGGTATCTAATCCTGTTTGATCCCCACGCTTTCGTGCATGAGCGTCAGTAGTAACTTCGTGACCTGTCTTCACGATCGGCGTTCTGTGACATATCTAAGCATTTCACCGCTACACGGCACATTCCAGTCACGTCAGTTACACTCTAGTCCGACAGTATCAAAGGCACGATTCCAGTTAAGCTGAAATTTTTCACCCCTGACTTATCGGTCAGCCTGCGCACCCTTTAAACCCAATAAATCCGGATAACGCTCGGATCCTCCGTATTACCGCGGCTGCTGGCACGGAGTTAGCCGATCCTTATTCATTATATACTTGCAGAGAGGTACGCGTACCTCCGGTTACTCTATAATAAAAGAAGTTTAAAACCCATAGGGCTGTATTCCTTCACGCGGCATGGCTGGGTCAGAGTTGCCTCCATTGCCCAATATTCCCTACTGCTGCCTCCCGTAGGAGTCTGGACCGTGTCTCAGTTCCAGTGTGGGGGGATATCCTCTCAGAACCCCGAATCATCGTTGCCTTGGTGAGCCGTTACCTTACCAACTAGCTAATGATACGCATGCCCATCTATAATCAATAAATCTTTAAATGTGAAACGATGCCGTTTTACATTCACATGGAATATTAGCGCTAATTTCTCAACGTTATGTTCCAATTATAGGTAGGTTGCATACGCGTTACGCACCCGTGCGCCACTCGTCAGCAGCTATTGCTAGCTCTGTTACCGTTCGACTTGCATGTATTAAGCCTGCCGCCAGCGTTCATCCTGAGCCAGGATCAAACTCTCCATATTAAATAAAGTTAATTATTGTTGGTGCGTACTATGTACGCTTGGTCTGTCCCGACTTGTTCGCTTGGATCTCAAAAAAATTTTCGAGTTGTTTGCTACATCTTTCCATTCTTTCAAAGAACTTCCTGTTTTAACCGTTTCTTCACTTTTCCTTAACCCTTTCTACACAACCCCCACTCCCTCAAAAACAGGACTGCAAAAATACAACCTTTTTCGATATACTCGGATAAAATTTCATTCTTTTTTGACAAATAAATTCTTAAATGTTGATAATCAATGAGAAAAAATTTTAATATTTTTATTATCAACATATCAAAGTGGATAACATAGGGTTAAAAAAGGGGTTTTTAAGGTTAAAAAAGAGGATCTAAAAAATGGTTTTGGATGTGATTTGAGAAAAAGAAGTAAAAACAAGAGATGAAAGTCGGAAAAGCGATGGATGTCCTCCCCCCCTTTTTTTATTATTTCAAAAAAGAAAAAAAGAAAGAAATTATTCAGGTCGGAATGAGCTATTGAACCATGCCGTCTTTGAGTAGGATTTGGCGGTCTGAAAGTTGTGCGAGTTCTTCGTTGTGGGTGACGATGATGAAGGTTTGGCTGAATTGGTCGCGTAAATCAAAGAAAAGTTGATGCAAACTCCTGGCATTTTCGGAATCCAGATTGCCGGAGGGTTCGTCTGCCAGTATCAACTGCGGCTGATTAATGAGCGCTCTGGCTACCGCGACTCTCTGCTGCTCCCCGCCGGAAAGTTGCGAGGGTTTATGATGTAAACGCTCCTTCAGCTTTAAAAATTCCAGAATTTCCGTTGCTTTTTTGATGGCATTTTTCTTGGAGAGACCGGCAATCATGGCAGGCAAAGCTACATTTTCTACGGCTGAAAATTCGGGCAAAAGATGATGAAACTGGAAAATAAATCCGATATTTTTGTTCCGATAGGCAGCCAACTCCTTGTCGTTCAATTGAAAAACCGAAACATCATCGATTAAAATCTCACCGGAATCGGGTCTGTCCAAAGTGCCGATCAGGTGCAATAGGGTCGATTTTCCGGCACCCGAAGCCCCCACAATGGTGGTGATTTTAAACTTTTCAATCTCTAAATTGATGTTTTTCAACACTTTAAGGTCGCCGTAACTTTTTTCAATACCTTTAACCAGAATCATATTCAACTTTTTTACAAAAATATAGTAATATTTGGAATAAAGCCCGCTACAGTGTAAAAAAGATTGTGTTTTCAAAACAATTCATTAATTTTGCGCATTAAACTTTTGATTGAATGGGCGCGGGAATAAAGGTAAATCAGGAAACCAGGGCATTTATTCAGGATCATTTGCAAGATGATCTGCCGAGGTTGATGTTGCTCAAAAAGCGGGTGCCTGAAATCGACTATCCCTTTGCATATCAGCAAATTGCGTCCAGACAGAAGGCGGAAAAGAAGTTACCCTTTTGGTATTCCCGTGAGGATTTGATCTTCCCTGCTCCCCTCTCCGTTGAGCAGGCTTCGTCGGAAAAGAGCGCGCAATACAAGGCGAATCTCTTCTCCGGGAAACACCTCATCGACTTGAATGCCGGCTTTGGGGTCGATGCTTTTTGGCTCTCCTCCCGCTTTAACCGGCTGACTTGTGTCGAGCCCAATCGGGAGCTTTGTGAGATTCTGAAACATAACTTCAAGGCATTGAATGTGCCAAACTTCGACATTCATCATTCTGATGCTGAGGAGTTTATCGAGAACTTTACACCCGAAAACAGGGAGAATATTACTTTCTATATTGATCCCGACCGGCGCAGTGTACAAGGAAGCAAACTGGTTCTGCTTGAGGATTGTTCGCCTAATATTTTGGATCTTTATTTTGATTTAATAAAAAAAGGGGGGAAGGTTATTGTAAAACTCTCCCCGATGATTGACCTGAAACAGCTTATGAACAGGCTGCCCGGGCTGGCTGTGGTGCACATTATTTCAGTTAAAAATGAATGTAAAGAGGTGGTGATCCAGCTTGAAGATCGTCCGAAACAACCTTCTATCCCGATTTTTACGGTCAACATTACCGATTCCGCCCCCATCACCTTCAACTTTAACAGCGATGAGGAGGAGAATTGCAGTTCGACATTTGCAGATCAGGTTGAACAATATATATATGAACCCTACGGTAATGTGCTGAAAGCGGGTGCTTTTAAACTGGTGGGAGAACGGTTTCGCCTTAAAAAGCTGGATCTCCACTCCCATTTGTACACTTCCGATGAGCCGGTTGCTGAATTTCCCGGTAAAATATTCAGAGTGGATAAAGTGCTGGGCTGGAGCAAGGGAGAACTGAAACAGGAGATTCAAAAAGGAGGGTTCTATCACCTGGCTGTTCGCAATTTCCCGATGAGTACCAACGCTTTGCGTCAGCAACTGCAAATTAAAGAGGGAGGCGATCAATCGCTATTTGCAACTACCTTACAAGGAAAACATATTCTTATTTTGTGTCACTTAATGGATTGATAATCATGATTGAACAATTTATTGAAAATTTTAACACCGTTGAAATCAACACCTATTCTTCGATAATAAGATTAGGAATCGGGTTGATCTTATCGATTATTATTGGTATGGAACGTCAAAGGCGCAGACAAAGTGCCGGTGCGCGTACTTTTGCCTTGATTGGATTGGCATCCACCGGAGCAGTTTTGATATCTATCTGGATTCCACAGAGTTATCCTCACTTTTTGAACGGTGATCCCGGAAGAATTGCAGCTCAGCTGGTTACCGGTGTTGGCTTTTTGGGTGCGGGTACGATCATTCAGAGTAAAGGAAACGTACACGGATTGACTACCGCTGCTTCTATTCTATTGGTTGCCATTGTCGGGATGTGTGCCGGGGCTGGCATGTTTCTCCCCGCGATCATTTTAACCATCACCGCGGTTTTAATCTTAATTATTTTGGAAAGATCGGACCGTTACCGCGCCATGTCGGGCGATGCCAAGCAACTCATTATCAAATTCAAGAGATATAATCCTGATATTGACCAGATTACATCGATTATCCGCGACCATAAAATCTATATTTATGGTGTTACATTCTCCAAAAACCTTGAAGCCAATCACTCCGAATACCGCATTAAAATCCAGGATTCCGCCATACAACCGCTGGAACCGATGATTGAAGCGATAAAAGAGATTTCGGATATTGAAACGATAACGCTGACGGATATGTAATTGAAGGTAGAAGGTAGAAGGTAGAAGGTAGAAGGTAGAAAAAAAGGCGAAAGGCGAAAGGCGGAAGGCGGAATGAAATCAATTACGAATTACGAATTACGAATTACGAAACATGAATTTTAATTAAATGCGATTGTAGGGGCTGGGCTTGTCCCTGCCCTTTGCCGAGTGGGGAAATAATATGACTAAAAAGGAATATCCATTCTGCCCCCCTTTTATTTAAAATACCAAATAAGAAGTAAGAAAGAAGAAGTAAGAAAGAAATATGAAACAATCAATTATTTAATATAATTCTCTGATATTCAAATAAATAACTGACAATTAAGTAATTCTAAATTCTAAAATCTAAATTCTAAATTACTGTTACGGCGGTTACAGTAACGGTGGTAACAAAGTTGTAAGGCGTTTGGGGCAGACAAACTACAGTTGCTTATGCTTAGTCTTTTCCGGCGATAGTTATGGATGGTACGGTATGATAATTGCCTTTTTTCCAGAACCTGAGCAGGAAATCGAAATCTTCGAGGTATCGTTTTCCGACACCGTCAGCAAAAAAGGACAACCTGGACTTACAATGTTCAATACAGTACAACACCAGTTCTTTTGAAAGACTTTCATGCATCAATAAAAACATCACATCTTCTTCACTATCTTCCTCTTTGAAGTATGGATTGGAAGGGAGCGGAAAAGCAGAATTAACACCCAATCCTATTTCGACTCCGCCCTTCTGATTAAAGAAAACCAATCCTGTTTCAGCTATTTCAGAAAAATCCTTGTGCGTTTCTTTGACAATAAAACCATCATTTTTCAACCTTTGTTTTGCCTTCCTGACCTCCTTTTCCGACAGATTTAAAGTTTCATTATAAAACTCCATGTATCCTTTATAAAACTCCTCAATTTTATCCGATGGCAAAAATGCGATAAGTGAGTCATTATTGTAATTTTTAAAAGCTAATATTTGTTTTCTGAGTATCTCATCAATCTCCGGATTTGGATAGTCCAAAAAGTTAACTACTGATCTACTTTCCATTGAACTTTTTTCTTCAAGTATTACATCTGGATCAAAAGACTGTTTGAAAAACGTACCGGAAAACCACCATTCGCCTTGCCACCTAACAATACCGAGAAACATGATGGTATCCACTTCTGTCAAAACATGTGAACGCTCGAAAGATTTCTTTGTCATGTTGAATTTTTTACCTGAAGCAATATGCTCAATGAAAATATTATTGTCGTCTTGTCCTTTATACAGGAATAATCCTAGAATTTTATTCGAAATGTCCAGAAAATCTTGATGCAGAGGATGATTTGAACCTAAAATTTCAGCAACCCACACTTGTCCTTTTAAAGCAAGTAACCTGGTATGCGCTCGAAATATCATCCCATCCCGGGAATTATGGATATACATCATTACGTCATCATCATTTTCTTTATTTTCAAAGATCTCCGATATTTGTTCTTGTAATCTCAATGATGTATCCGGATAAAAAAGATAAGTATCAAATAACACTCTATCAATGAGTTTGCGGGCAACGTAATACTCCTTTTCTTGGGGGTCAATTTGGTAAAACGTCTTCAAATATTCATTTTCCGGAGCATACTCCCACTCTTTATCAAACAGTTCATATATCTTTTCCGCTGCTTCGGTGATAAAAGAGCTGAAAGGAGAATAAAATTTCTCTTCTTGCACGGAATTGATAAAATAGCAGATTAAAAAACTGACATCTTGAGCATTAATTTCTTCTTCATAATACTCATCCAAATTATAAAATGGGAGTTGCTTTCCATATAATCTGTGATGCATTCTCACAAAAGAGTTCCATATATTGGTTCCTGAAATCAAGTCTTCGAAATATGATGTCAGAAAGCATGACAACAAGTTAATCTGTTCTTTATCCAGAAACATCTGCAGGGCGAATGCTTTTTTATCGGTTGCAATCACCTTCTGAACATCATTGGATAGCTTTAGATAATAGTCGTCAACTGCTGTTGGTTTCGCGTATGGTTTTAATTCTAACCAGTCTTGTATATAAATTCTATTTTTCATTAATTATGAGGGTGTCATTTAATTAAGTAGCAAAAATACAATAACATTTCGGATTTCGGATTTCGGATTTCGGAATTGAATTATTTTTTAATATATCCCATTGATATTTAGTTATTTATATTATTTTTAAATTTAAATAAAAGGGGGGCAGATCATCTTTCGCTTTTTAGTTATTTCATTTCCCCACTCTGGAATATTACGCCTTTGGGAGCAGTTGTGATCAATTACGAATTTCGTATTACGAATTTGCTAAACTAAAATATTTCCCATTGGGTAAGAGTACCCAACGTGAGGTACTCCCCGATTCATCTTCTAATTTTATGAAAACTGCGTTCTCAAAACTATCTGTATTATTTAGCTTTTTACACTTTTCTATGATATATTGCTTTGCTTGATCAGTAAAACAACTATGATCATCATAAATAATGGTCAGATGTCCTTTTTTATTGCCGGTCAAATATCCCTGAAAAAACGGGGAACTTTTGACTAAAGAGTAAAGCTGTCTATAATCTGCTATGATTTGTGAAACAGGATGTTTAATTTTTCCATCTACTATTAGGGTGGAATATTGAATTGAAAGATTTGGACCCATTGAAGGGTGGGTCAATGTACAGTTTAATCTTTTTTCATCACCACTCCAGTTCATTGAAGATTTCCCATTAACAACTTTTGCATCTGATACCGTAAACGTTGTCTCCAAAGTATCAATATAAATTTGATAGCTTTTTGCCTCAAGTCTCTCTAATTCACTTCTATGATTAATTATTGTATTCCGTACAACTGCTGAAAACAGTCCTTTGCCTTCAAATTGTTCGTTTCGTTCTGTTTTACTTTTAGGGATAAGTTCACCCATTAGTTTTGCCAATTGGGGTGAGTAAACTTTCTCTCCATTGATTTCAATAGGTAACCCAAAAGATAAAATTGATTTTGAACTTACAGATATAACCGTGTCTGCATAATGAAAGTATATTTTCACTTCGGAAAATCTACCATCTACACCATCCGATTCATCGTAGTTTTGAAAATAGGAGTTCAGATTATTTTGCAGTTTTTCGGGATTTGTAAATTCTTCAATTATAAATTCCTTTTGATATTTATCGGTTATCCAATATCGATAAGCCTCTTTTTGCAAAAAGTGATTGATGGCGTCTAAGGTAAATAGATCTTGAAAGTCAGTGACTTGAATTTCTTTGGATGGTTGCTGTTTTATGAGTAAAAGAACATCTTCCACTAATTTTTTGTCAATAGTTTCCCAACTTTTATTCTCTTTTTGATCTTTTCCATTCTCTGTATAGGTTATCGCTTCAATGGAGTAGTAATTATCCTTCAATGTTAACTCATACTCATAAAAGTAATGAGTCCTTAGTGCATAAAATTCATCGCTGATTGAAATCTTGTCGGGAGCTTGAATCTCTTGAGCCAATGTAACTTCAAGCACTCCAATGAGCATCATCATTATTGCTAGTACTTTTCTCATGTGATGTAGATAACGTCCAATTCAATCAGCAAAGGTACAACAAAAACTTGAACTAGGATTTTTAGGATTAAAGGATTAAAGGATTATTTTGAAGGCGGAAGGCGGAAGGCGGAATCCAATTACGAATTACGAATTACGAATTACGAATTACGAATTACGAATTACGAATTATACCTACCCTAGCCCTCCAAAGGAGGGAAATAAAAAGTCGGAAGTTTTTAAGTTGAACTACTCGGGGTGCGACTCAAAGTCGCGCCCCGAGTTAATATCAAGTTAGGATTTATTTCGACTTTAAAATTTCAAATCCCCAGAAAGATTCTTTCGCCGTTGGCGATTCTTTTGGCTATGTCGACACATTTTCCGAAGTAATTGTCCGGGGAGGGTAAAAAATCGGCAAAACTCCACTCGGCGATGAAATCGACCAGTTCTATGTCGTTGATAAACTTTTTACCGGCGATATTTTTGACTCTGTCTGCTTTGTGAGTAAACAAATTATACAAATCATTTTGACTGAACTCAACTATGGCAAAAACCTCTTTGATGTCCAAATCAAAATCGTCCACTGAAAGGGGCGAATCCAGGAATGAAACATCCTGAATTTCATAGTCCATAACTTTAGGATGGGTTTGCTCATGTATGGATATGTGAGGGGAAAGAATATCAATCAATAATCCATCCATTGGGTTTTTAAGATTCTTTCCGAAAAGCTTTACATGTGATTGATTGATTCGCTCAATTTGAATTCCCAGCTCCTCATACAGTTCACGTAAAGCATCTTCTGCTGACTCCCCCGCCGCATTATGTCCTGCTGCCGCAGTATCCAGCAACATAGGATAGAGGTCTTTTGAAGCATCACGTAGTTGAAAAAAGATGGTTTGTTTTTGTGAGTTTATCGGATGAATATGTCGTGTACGGTGCCAATAGCCATGGCTATGGACTATTTTTCTTTCCATTTGTTGACCTGTTTTATTGCCCAGATAATCCAGTATATCAAACAGTTCGGTTATAATTTATTCTAATTTATATCCACGTCCAATTGTCTGCCTTCTTTTAATGCTTTATTGTCCATTCCGGCACCCAATCCAAGTCCGATGACGAGTCCAATGGGTAAGCCTATTGACAAATAGGCCATACTATCCCAACACACTCCCATCAAAATACCGATTGGAAGACCAAATACAGCGATTCCTAGTACCATCCACATATTTCGATAGTAATTTTTGGGTACGAGTTTAAGATTTTTTTCCAGCAATTTAAGTATTTTTTGCACTCTCCATTCGATCTGTTTCTTCAATTCATTCCCGGTATTTGTAACTGCATTGATTTCGTCAATGTCATTATTGATGGAACTCACTATTTCATCCGGTAATTCCCTTTTTTCTAATTCAGCTAACAGTTTTGTGAATTGAGAAATCAATTCATTCAATTTTATATTCTCATTATCAGCTTGATGGTTGAGTTTATGTAATTTCATCGTGTGTATTTTTTATATTTGACGTTTCGTGTATTACATGCAGTTGCATTACTTAATGTTTATTCTTTTTTATCATTTTTCTAACTTTTTCAAAAATTACATTCGACAAGGATTTCACATCGCCAAAAACATTTTGGGGAATATTGCCGATCTCTTCAATATCGCTCTCTGTGAGATTCAATTTTTCCATAACATCTTCAAAATTAGCTTTTTGCATCATTTCTCTGTCACTTAAAATGATTTTAAGGGCTTCTTCTTTGCTTATTTCACCGCTTCTAATCATGTTGCTTAATTGTGGCAATCGTCTTGAAGTACCAAATCTTTTTTCCCTAATGAAATTGGTAAACGGTTCCGCGATACAATCAAAATGTCTTGTATACTCGGACTCAGCAGGCTCTTTCCAATCCATCTCTTTTTTGAGGATTTCTCCAATTTCCTTATCTGAAGGATTATCCAAATAATACAAAATGTTAACCTTTTTTCCAAAACGTCCCATCTTAGTATAAAGGTAGCTACTGATAAAATTCAATTTTGGATAAATCAGAAAACGGTCAATCATTGAGTTGCTGATTTTCTTATCTTTTTTGAGAATAGCTTTTAATCTATCCTGATCGTAAATATTTTCCGATGTAAATGAATTTTGTTCTGAAGCAGTATGCCCTAACAGAATCAAAGGAGTTTTGTACGCTTCAGAAATTTTGAGCATACTTCTTTCAATGCCAATACCACAAACTCCGCATATTTCTCCGGAAAGTTTAAGGACTGTCCGATAAAGATTGTGAATTAATTCTTCATTGTGTTTTACCCAAATATGATCAACTTTACATTTTGCAACCGAAGTTTGAATATTTTGTTTTGCAAAATCACTCATAAACCCGTTATCATAAGTGTAAGTTAAAACTCTAAGATTATATTTTTTTACGGCTAAATATAAAACGTAAGTACTATCTTTTCCTCCACTCAACGGGACAAGGGCATCATAAGTTCTTTTCTTATTTTTTGCTTTTTGTAATATCTTCAACAAATGCGACTCGCCGTACGGAACTATGGGTTTGTATGCATTACAATAATTACAGACTCCATTATGGTCTAAGACAACTCCTTCAATGCTATCATCTAATAAACAGTTATTACAAGTTTTTTTTTCTAATTTCATTTTCCGATCTTTTTACATAAACGCTGACGTTGTAATTCAAGAAACAAAGATACAGATAAAGTGGGAAATAAGAAGTAAGAAATCTTTTGAAGGCGGAAGGCGGAGGGCGGAAGGCGGAAGTTTTTTTAATTTAGAATTTAGAATTACTTAATTATCAGGCATTTAATAAAAGGGTTTCTTCATATTTCTAATTTCTTTTTCTTTTTTGAAATAAAAATAATGGGGGGCAGCACATTCATCCCTTTTTTGATATCCCACTACCCCACTCTAAAATATTTCGCTTTTAGGACGTACAGGATCAATTACGAATTACGAATTACGGTTTACAAGGTAGAAGGTAGACGGTAGAAGGTAGAAGGTTCACTCGGGATGCGACTTCAAGATGTCCTGAGTGTCTAAGGAAAACGTGTAGTAGTCGCGTCCCGAGTAGCTCAATTTTAAAAACTTTCGACTTCCGACTTTCGACTTTTTAGTAACCCCGAAGGGGTGTCATGATTGTAAAATAAAATGAGAGGTATAATTTTGAAATTATGCAATATTCGATCATAACACCCTATAAATCAATAATATCAATGAGATATATGAAGTATTTGACCATTTTCAATTTTTAACTTTCAATTTTCGACCCCGTAATTCGCAATTGGATCACTATTTTTCCTTAAGGAATAATATTAGCGAGTGGGGAAATGAAATAACAAATGAACGCCCCCCATTCTGCCCCCCTTTTTTTTTATTTCAAAAAGAAGAAAATGAAAAATAGTTATTTTATTCTCTATTCAGCGGGAACCTGTTTGCCCGATTTTATTTTGTTCGACACAAACATGATCACTCCCAGAATTATAAATAGGAATATGCTTCCGAAGAGTAAGGCATAATCTTCGATCTGTAGGATGATGTATAGGAAAGCGTAAAGGATCAGCATGATGGCTGCGAGAATGAAAGTAGCACCTTTTTGTTTGATCAGTGAATAGAAGTAAATCGTTATCAATGAGATTGTTGCGATACTTGCTATCAAATATGCCCAACCAAAACCGATTTGTTCTGAAAGGGAAAGTAACAGGCTGTAAAACAGGATTAACGCGATGCCGACCAACACATATTGGAAAATATTAATCGGTTTTTTGGTGAAGATTTCCACGAAAAAGAAAACGATAAATGTGAGCGCAATGAACATCAGAGCGTATTTCGCCGAACGCATATTTTGTTGATAATGGTCAACAGTTTCGATCAAATTGACCCCAAAGGAGTTATCTCCTAAATTGGAAATATTGTCATCCGACCACATTTCCGGAATTTCGCGATTAAAACTTAAAATACTCCAATTGGCACTAAACTGCCCATTATCAATGGTCGATTCCGGTGAAAAACTGCCGATAAAGGAGGGTGACGACCATTGTCCGTTAACCGTAACAGCGGTATGTTGTCCGATTGGAATAAAATTAATAGCACTGCTGCCGTTTAATTTCATTGTGCAGTCGAAGTTAAGCGATTGTGACAAACTGTCATTTAAAGCTATGTCTTTTAAATTGACAATCAATGATTTACCTGAAATAATATCATCGCTATCATAGTAACTTCTCGAACCATAAGTCATATCTTCATCTGAATTTTTGGAAACTGAAAAGACTTTCATCTCTCCGACAGTTGTTTCGAGCATTTTATCGTCAATTTTAAATTCGGGATTTTGCGAAACACCTCTCAAATCGGTCACACCAATAGCAATTTGGGCTTTATCGAAGTGCAATTCGCTATTTTCTATTTCCAGATTGTCCAATTCAGAAAAATTACCTTCAAAATGAATGTCACTTTTGTAAAGAATAGCTTTATAAATGCCGTAATGTTTTTCTACCGGAGTGAGTGAAACATCTATTTTCAATTCTTTAGGCGTAATGTAAAGCATGTGTTCTTCGTAGTAGGGCTTTTTGTCCGGACCAATTTTGGTCGTTGTATACGGAACCATCAACAACGGTGCACACAGCGTTTGTGAATCGCTCCATTTATCGTTGATTTTATCAACAGTTTCACGGCTCCGGTCCTGACGTTCTTCGATCAAATCTTGAATCATAGCCCCCGGAATAAGCAGAAGCAAAGTCAGAAGAGCGATCATCATTCCCTTAAATGTCAATGATTTGGTGAATTTTCTTGAAGGTGTTTCCATATCGGTTTTATTTTTAAAATAATGAATATAAATCAACCGTGCGACAAAAAAGAGTCCCACACAAATTGCAATCGCAACGATACCAAAAATTAAAACGAACATGTCCATCATTTTATTTCCTGTTCGGCTAATAATTTCTGAGCTTTCTCCAGGTCGTTTTCGTCAACCATAATATTTACACCTGAGCCCAATAATCCATTAAATTGAGGCAACAGGCTTGTAAAATTTTCATTGGTCAGAAAACATGGGATATCATTATTCTCCAGCATCCCTTTGATCAGGTTTGCTTCTAAAACGGTGTTACAGGTTGTCAGGATTGCGGTTTTCATTTTTTTCTGATTTGCTAAGTTTTAGGTTATGCAAGGCTTTGCGGCTGATGGTTAATTCACGAGACAAAAATACAAAACAATTACGAATTACGAAGAAAAGGCGGAAGGCGGAAGGCGGAAAGCGGAGGGCGGAATGAAAAAAAGGCGAAATATTCCAGAGTGGGGAATAACCACCCCGCCCTTCGGGCACCCCTCCTTCTTCCAGAGGAGGGGAGTAAAATTGCAAAAAAGGGGCGGATGTCCTGCCCCCCAATTTTTTTTATTTCATAATAAGAAAGATAATAAAATCAATCGAATTATTTGATTATCAGCTTGGAACGACCTACGATTTTGTCTTTATCCGAAAGGGTTATGAAGTAACAACCGGCGGGCATGTCGCTGACTGAAACTTGTTGTCCGGCAAGTACATCGGTAGTTTTCACAATCTTCCCTGTTATATCGGTCATCATCAGACTCAATTCGTCATATTCTGAAGGCAAACTGATACTGAAAGTTTCTGTCGCAGGATTAGGATACACCTTAACATCAGCAACAGCGTCATGAGTGGTTATCCCGATGTTGTCAGTAGAGGAATAATGGTAGTACTCTGTGAAAACAAACATCAATTGTTGGGTATTCACATCTGTTGTAGACCAATCTTGTTCAGTACGTTTATGTCCCATGGCAAACCACTCATAATCATAAGCGAAATAGCTTGATTCCCAAGGGAATAATATTTGGTTAGCGTTGGTTGCTTGATCATAACGGTATTCATAACGGTCTTGCGTGCTTGACCAGGTTGTAGGACTGCTTGCCAGATAATATTCACGTTTTACAGGATCGTTACCTCCGGAATAAAACCATTGATATTTGGTCGAATTTTCCCAAACACCGCCCTCTTTTACATATTCAGAATAGCTTTCAACCAAATCGCCGGTATAACCCACAATAGTTTGGATTGTAGTATCCCATACGCCTTGCTCACTATAAAAGTAAACCACCTTTTCGAGTTTGTCATCAGCATCATAGAAATAGACATCCTTGGTTAAATCTTGAAAAGTGCCACCCCAGTATATCTGCTGCAAATACTGCGCCAATTTTCCACTTGCGGTGTAGGTATAATACCCTTTTCCTCCGATTGTCCAGGTCCCGCCAAAATAATTGGCATTGGTACGGGTAATCCGTTGACCAAGTTCGTTGTATTCATATTCCACGTATGCGCTGTTAACCCAGTCGTTATTGTTCCAGTAGTACATGTTTATACGAGTTATGTTACCGTTTTCATCAAAAATAGCAGCTTCCCTCCAGCTGTAGTTATCAGGGTCGAACTTGTCATTAAAGACTTCTTCCACTATCTTTCCTTGGGCGTTGTATGTCCAGGTCAGGGAATGTATGGGCGAGGTGATACTGTCCAGTTTAATGGTATAAGCCGTAGCATCATTATGATTATTGATTTGATGATAAGGGCGAATCCTATTTTGACGTAGGTCGTTCAAATAGTCACGTTGTTGGGCAGATACTAAACTGCATGCCATGAATAGTATGGCTAAGATTATAACTTTTTTCATAGGTGGTTGTTTTGTTATTATTAAAACGCAAAAGTACGATAATATTTCGGATTTCGGATTGCGGATTTCGGATTTTTTTTAGACCCTCTATTTATAGTTTATAAAATTTATTCTCTGCTAATGAATAGCTTAAAAAGTAGCCATTTCCATTTTTAAAATTAATCCATTTCGGAAATATTTCAATCCAACATTGTTCATAAGAACCACCTGTAAAATCCATTGGAGTTAGTTCAATTTGATTGACTAATTCGTTTTTTTCAATCACAAATATGGTTTCTCCACATGTCATAAAATCCTTTGAATCTACTGAAAATGGCAGTAAATATTTAATCTGTCCATAGTTTTGAGTTACACTTTTGCAGACCAAGGAGTCATTCTGAAAGTAAACTGAAATATTATTTAACTCCATTATTTTTCTACTATTATAATTACCGGAAGGAGTTATTTTATCAATCCGTTTATTAAAAATATTTAGAGCCGTTTTCGGAGAAACTAAAGAGTCATTATAGCAAAATGATTTCCAGGAATCATACGTAAAATACAAAATAATCTTGGTCAAGTATTCTTGAGTTATAGGTTGAATTAATCCATTTAACCGGCAATAATATCCATTTTTATGCCTGTACATTTTAACTCCAACAGATTGCTCCATCCACACACCTGTCATGATTTCGAAGTGGATTTTACCACGACTCAATTTCCCCTCTGATTTTAGGTTTTCGATGTAATCGTCCAGGTTTTTAGTCAACGATTCGTAATACAATTTTTGAATATCATTTTCATATCTGTAGATCACATCAATCGTGAGGTTCACACCATTACATGTAAAGTAGTCCAACTCCGGCGTTGCTCCTAACTTTCCAATCACGAGAATTATTAATGTTAAAAGAAAGTATCTCATGTGTATGGCATCTGGTTTAAAGGACAAAAGTACAAAACAATTACGAATTACGGCTTTTCAAGGTAGAAGGTAGAGGGTAGAAGGTAGAAGGTAGAAGGAAATCCGAAATCCGAAATCCGAAATCAATTCCGCCTTCTACCTTCTTCCTTCACACTTGCATCGCTGTGAGTCTGTCGTTTTGCATTTTTAATTCCTGTCCGTGGAGCCACTGTTGTTCGTGCTCTGCGGAGAGGATGACCGGCATCCGTTTCTTGGTGTTGTGTATTTTGCTCATCAGTTCATTTGCGGCGGTTGTCAGGATGGTGTAGGTGTTGCGCAATTCACCTGTCGATTTGTCGAGCCATTCGCTGTAAAGTCCTGCAAAGGCAAAGGGTTCGTTGTCGGGTAATGTGAGTTCATATTTTTGTTTGAACTTCCCTTTGGGGTCGAGCCATTGCCACTCATAGAAACCGTCTGCCAATATCAAACAACGATTTTGGACTACGTTCCTAAAACTCGGCTTTTCGTGTATCGTTTCAATTCTTGCGTTTAATGTATATTGTCTGATACTCTCCTCTTTTGCCCAAAATGGGATTAATCCCCATTGGTAGAGTTGTATTGTGTCTGTCAGTTTATTGGTAATAACCGGCGTTTTGGGAAACTGAAAGCCGTTGTAAATGCCCGGCTGATACAAAGATCCATTTTCAAATTTGGCATTGAAACGATGTTGCAATTCCTGCGCAGTTTTACTTTGTTTGCTATAAAAACACATAGTTACACATGAATGGTTATGATATCGTTCAGATTGGTTGTGTAGCAGGGCGATAGTTTTTCCTGCTTCATCTTCCAGACTCTTTTGGGGTCCTGTGAGGCAAGCCGGACTTTCTGCTGTCCGAATTGCATATTTAACTTGTCGATGGTTCGCATTAAGGGGATATGCCGTTCATCCCGATTTTCAAAGAGAGATTGTTGTACTACATTTTCGGGGGTGAAGTCCTGAACTACGACCCCTGCTTTTTTGTAAGCATAACCTTCCCTGTATATTTTCTTCAACGCTTGTAGAGCAAAACCCGACAATTCAATCGTTGAGTTGGTCGCAAAAGGCAATTGAATCACGATATTTCGGCTGTATTGCGGTAAATCTTTTCGATGTCCGTTGGTGTGAATGAAAACCATTAAGGAATTGCAGCACGATTTTTGTTGGCGCAATTTTTCTGCACAGGAGCTTGCAAAGGTACTGATCCGTTCTGCCAACTCTTCAAACTGAGTGTAATTGGTTTCAAAACTACGCGTTGTCGCGATGTTCTTTTTCGGTTGTACCTCTTCCAAGTCGAGCGTGGGAATACCCTGTAGGTCCCGTTTTAAGCGCAAACCCACAACTGACAAATACTTTCTAACCCAACTGTCAGGAAGTTGGGTGAATTCGTAAGCTGTGAAGACATGTTGTGCCTTTAAACGCTTTGTATGTTGTCTCCCGATCCCCCAAACATCCTCAATTTTTAGCCACTTTAACGCTTTTATGCGTTTTTCTTCGCTGTCGATAATGTAACAGCCCTTCGTTTTTTCAGGATATTTTTTTGCAATTCTGTTCGCCAGTTTGGAAAGCGCTTTGGTGGGTGCCATGCCGACGGAAATGGGAATACCGGTCCACTTGCCTACCCTGTGACGCATCTGTTCGCCATATTCCTGCAAGTTAACAAAGTCGAATCCTTTCAACTTCATAAAACACTCATCAATGCTATAGATTTCCATTTCAGGGGAATAATCCGAAAGGATGGTCATGACCCGATTTGACATGTCGCCATACAAAGCAAAGTTGGCGGAAAAAACATGTACCTGATGTTGCTGAAACAGTTTTTCATATTCAAATGCAGGTGCGCCCATGGGAATCCCGAGTGCTTTGGCTTCGTTGCTTCTGGCTATGACACATCCGTCATTGTTCGACAATACAACAATCGGTTTGCCGTTCAAATCCGGACGGAAAACCCGCTCACACGAAGCGTAAAAATTATTGCAGTCAATTAATACGAACATGCTTGTTAAATGTTTTTTATGACGTGTGTAACAATGCCCCAAATCAGAAAATTATTCTCTTCAGTTACTTTAATGGGCTGGTAGTTTTCATTTTCGGCAATGAGCCAAACCACCTCTTTTTCAATTTTAATGCGTTTGGCGGTAAATTCTCCGTCAACATAACAAACGGCGATTTTTCCGTTTGTAGGTTCCAAACTCCGGTCGATGATCAGCAAATCGCCATTATGTATTCCCGCGTTGATTAAACTGTCGCCCTTTACTTTGCCGTAAAATGTCGCCGAAGGATTTTTGATGAGATAGCGATTCAGGTCGATGGTTAAGTCGACAAAGTCCAGCGCCGGCGACGGGAACCCTGCCGAAATGCCGCCATCCACAAACGGCAACGCAAGTTCCGATTCGGTATCCGCCGAATAGATATCAATAACGCTTCCGGTATGTAGTTTTAAACTCATCTTTTTCTATTTAGCTCTGTGTATTAGAATGTTATGATTGCACCTCGAGGTGGCAATTTATAGAGCAAATGTACAAAACAATTACGAATTACGAATTACGAATTACGAATTGAACACTCTAATTCAAATTCTACCTTCTAAATTCTAAATTTGGAAATGTAATTTGTAATTGATCACACATGTTCAAAGTGGTATAATTTCTAGAGTGGGGAAACGGGATATCAAAAGAGTGAAGCCTTATCTGCCCCCTGATTTGTTTTTTTTTCAAAAAGAAAAAGATAGAAGAATGAAGGATAATTACGGACTTATAGGATATTTCAGTCTTAATATAACTGATAACCGTGAATTGTATGAAAAGTGACTGTTATTTTATCATTATTGCAATTTGATAAAAATTATTGACTCCTCCGAGCACTTCGTAGTCTATGTAAAACGAACTACTCCATTCCTTAAATGCTTTAAATTCATGAAGGGGAACATTAAATTCATCAAAAAATATTATATCCCCTGGTTTAAGGATTGGAGTAATTAAAGTTAGAACATAAAGAGTAGCAGAATATATATCTGCATCCATGTGTATTACTTTTCGTTTACCGGCATCATAATTGCTTAAAAAAGGGAGCAAAGTCTGTTGAAAAAGACCTTGGTAAAATTTACATCTATTATCATCAATTACAGGAGGAGCATTATCATTTCCCATATCTCCTTTTTTAAATGGACCCCAGGATTCCGGAAGACCTGTAAAAGTATCAAAGCCATAAAACCTAGCATCAACGTTTTTTATTCGATTCATCCACCATTTAAAAGACAAACCTCGTGAAACACCAAATTCCAGATAGTCGATATTTGTATCTAAACTACAGTCATTAATCACCTGTTCATATAAAATTACCCGTTTTGTATGATTAAAATTTTTTGTATAAAAATCATTTTTGCATTTTTTCTTATGTATTGAAATCCATTTTGATAAATCTGCGATGTGTCCTAAAAAGTTAAAAAGTTTAATAGGCACAAGTCTATCCATCCTACATACAAAAAATAAACCCTTAAATATACTAGGCAATTTACTCCCTTTTTTTATAAAACCCATTTTCTTTATTTAATTATTTTAGCTTTTTAATTTTCAATACTCATTGAAAATTGTATAATCAGATCTAACCTCTAATCTACGATGCAAAAATACAACAAAAACAACTAGGATTTATAGGATTAAAGGATTTTTGGATTAAAAAAAGGCGGAGGGCGGAATCCAATTACGAATTGCGAATTACGAATTACGTTTCCTAATTCAATTTTTAGAATTTAGAAATATCTGAATATTAGGCATTTGCATTTATAAATAGATCTATTTCATATTTCTGATTTCATACTTCTTACTTTAAAATAACCCCGAAGGGGTGACATTATTATTTTCAGATTTCGGAATCTTTAAATTTAGAATTCCGACTTTCGCCTTTCGCCTTTCGACTTTTTCTTTTTGGAAATAAAAATAAAAGGGGGGCAGAACATCCGCCCCTTTTTTGATATCCTACTCCCCCACTCGGCAATATTACGCATTTAGGACCTGATGCCAATTACGAATTACAAAATTCATCCTTCTGCTTCAATTAAAATCCAAAATAACTAACCACGATTAAGGCAAACATCCCAATATAATGGAATGGGAATTTGAACTTTTTTTTATAATCAATCAAAACTATATCACTATTAGGTGGAATGTTTTCGTTGGATGTGATTTCATATTTTACCGAATATTTACCCGGTTCACTATATCGATATTGCATTGCAATTTCATTTCTCACTTTGTCTGTCGGATAAGGTTCAGAAAATATGAAGTTTCGTGCCTCATCAATTTTGAAAAATGCTTCTCCGGTTTGATATGAGATATTGATATCGTACGTAAAAGCTGAATTAACAAAATAGCCATTAATCTGCGGTGCTTTCACTTTGATTGTATTGAGTAAAAGATCTTCTAACTTATTGATTTGTAATTGACTATCACTATCCACACAATCCATATCGATTGTTACTACACTGTTTGTATCTATCTCAACTTTGATCACACCGGAAATAAAAAAAGAGGAATAATGGGGATTGCTGATAAAGGAGTTTGATACATCTTGAATTTGAAGCAACAGATTTTTATAATCCCTCTTACTAATCTCAGAAAAATTATAAATTGTAGTTTCCCGTTCAAGTAAAAATGCCTTTAGTTTTTCTTCTTCTAACCTTTTCCGTTCCATTTCTTTTTGAAGTTCGATTTGTCTCATCTCTTCTGCCTCTCGAATACTGTCCTGTCTTTCTTTCTCTATATTAAAATAGTAAGCTTGTTTTTCTATCTCAAAGTCTTTGAGAAATTGCTTGTGATCTTTCCCTGTTGTGCTTCTTACTTTAATTCTGCCAATAAGTCTACCCCCGAGCATTTCAGAAGAAAAAACAGCTCTATCTGTAAAAAAATAGCTCGTAACTTCAGATTTGTTATTTTTCAAATATTCAACTTTTACTTTTGACGGATAGTAGAGTACAAAAATATCTGCGATGCTTTCCCAGTGACCCCATATATCCATTTTTTCTACAAATATAGCATCTTCAATTGTAAAAATTGTATATTGAACGTAAACCCTATAAGCATTCACATCAATATCTCCAAATCCTGCAACAGGCTTTTTAAAGGTGTACTTTATTGTTCCTTTTCCATTTTTAACATTAAAATCATCATCAATGAGGTATAAGCCTACTTTTTTATACAAAAAATCTTGAAAGTAAAATGATGAGTTGTCGAGTTTATTAAAAATGGTTTGAACACAATACCGATTTGGCAAACCCGGTCCCCTTTGAAGATGTAAAATTTTGTCCAATTCATCCTGCGCCCATAATGCATTGCTCAAAATAAGAAGCAAAAAAAGTACTTTGATTTTCAACAAGTATTTCATGTTACCTAATTTTATGTTCGTACTTTGTGATTAGAATATGCGGCACCTCATTTACGCAACAAAACTCCAATTTGGCACGTCAGCCCGCTTGACGCAAAGCCAGTATTAACGAATACCTCATTTTACATCTTTGTAGCTGTCGTAAAGTTTTTGTTTTCGCTATTATAAAATTCAAGTCCTCCGTCATTGTTAAGAATGAAATACTCGCCATTGTAACCGCCTTCTTTGTAGTCAAAACGAATTCCTGTATTTACCTTTTTCTCTTTAAGTTCTTCATCAGATGTTTGACCATTTTCAAAAATTGTCCTAATGAATACTTTGTTGTCTTTTTTGAAGATAATATAGTTAGAAGAAGTGTATTGTTCTTCTCTCCACTTTCCAACTACTTCACCGTCAATTTTCTCGTCTGCCTTAGCATTGGCATTGTCGTCTTGTTGCGATGTTGAGCCAATAATTTGTATGTCTAACTCAGGGTCAAAGTGACTTATAGCCCAAGTACCAGATCTGTTTTGGAGTTGAATAAAAATGTAAAATCTACGTTGCTTTGGTTTTGAGTTAAATAGTTTTTCAGCCAAAGTTGCAATTTGTCCTTCCGTAATTTTTTGATTTATTTCTACAGTTAATTGATTTTTTTCAAGTGCTTCGTTGCTTTCGTCCTCTATAATGTTGTAAGAAAAATTGTCGGGCAAAGCTTCTTTCTTATACTTACCAATTGTCCCGCTACCGCAAGATGCTAAAAAGAAAACTATCGTTACTACCGCTAAGATTAAATTTTTCATTGTCTTATTTTTATTGTTATTTAATTTTTATAGTGCCGCCCTAAAATAGCCCTACTTCTAATTCACGGAACAAAAATACAACAAAAACAATTACGAATTACGAATTACGAATTACGAAATCTTAAATTTAGAATTTAGATTTTAGAATTTAGAATTATTCGACTTTCGACTTTCGACTTCCCTCAGCGGGTTACATGATTCCTCGTTTTTTGAGTTCCCAGAAGCATTTTGCGGTTGCGTTGATATCTACTGCTGCATGTTGCCTGTTGTTTCGGTGTCAAAAAATAGATACATATTCGGTTTTTATTATATACTTACTTTATTCAGTTTTAAGCAGTTATTTTAATTCATGAATAATCCATACTTTAGTTTTAAAATGTAAGATACGACTTCTTGACCCATTTTTGTTCAACGCAAATTCTACACCAACCATCTTTTTCCTCATATACAAATAGTTCCTCACCCCTTTTGAGTAAGCCTATTTTTGTGCCATGGACACCGGCTCTGTCTCTGACATTCAAAGCTGAAGCATTCGCTGTAGCTCTTTTTACATCCTGAGTATACTTTCCTGAAACCCAATGTTGTTTTGAATTTGAAATTCTTAACCATCCATCTTTATCCTCATAAACTCGCAAGATGGCTCCAAATTTTACCGGCTCCCTATCCCCTACTTTGGCTGAATTCAGATCAGCTTTTTTTCTGATATTTAATCTTGTCGCAGTAACAGTCACATATTTGAGTATTTGATCCTCCATTACGGGCTGATTCCCGTTTAACTCAGCCAAAACCAAAGGTAAAAAATGGGTTTCGCAATCTGCCACTTTATTACCGCCGAAAAAATTGGTACCGGGACAAGTTTTATTTCCGCCACTTCCATTATTTCTCACCCCATTGTCTAGCCTATACCAATGATGATAAACGATTCTGTCTGTATTAATGGGAATTGCTAATCTGGAGCAAATGGCAGCAGTAACTTTAATGATAGACTCTCTTTGTTCATGTGTCATCACATCACCATTACGATCAAAGTTTCCTAAATTTTCAATACAAATAGAATGTGAATTTTTACCATAAATCCCGGCCGGAGAAACTTCCAGACTTCTTCCCGTCATGACCATACCATCCGGAAATATGGTAAAATGTTGTCCAATATCTATCCAACCTCTACCAAGAACATGAGAGTTTTTCATCCCTTTTTGTAGTTCAAAATGATTTTTCCCATTAAAGTGCTTATAGTTTGGAATAGCAGTATGGTGCTGCTGGACGTATAAAATTGTCCTTGCAATCCTGATATTGGAAAACCATTGAACAAACTCATCCACCGTTCTTAATTCAAAACCAAACTTTGTTTCCATGTTTGTTGATTTTTAGGGTTAATACTGCATTGAATTAAAGATTGTCCGCTCAGATCCAGTTCACGAAACAAAAATACGATAATATTTCGGATTTCGGACTAAGATTTATAGGATTAAAGGATGAATAGGATTAAAAAAAGGCGGAAGGCGGAGGGCGGAAGGCGGAATCCAATTAAGAATTACGAATTAGACCTCCCCTAGCCCCTCCAAAGGAGGGGAACAATCGATAAAAACAATGATTATGGTTGTAAAAATGAAGGTTGTAGAGACAGGGCATGCCCTGTCTCCATGATGTTATTATGCAATACATTAAAATTACAACAAATGTTTGATAATCAGAAAATTACAAATCATAAAATTTGATTAACCGCGATTGTAGGAGCAGGGCTTGTCCCTGCCCTTTGCCGAGTGGGGAATAACCACCCCGCCCTTCGGGCACCCCTCCTTCTTCCAGAGGAGGGGAGTTAAATAACAAAATAGGGGCGGGTGTTCTGCCCCCTAATTTTTTTTATTTCAAAATCAAATAAAACATTCAATTTAATGAAACTAAAATTGGTACGTAAGGCATCCTATTTCAATATCAGCTTTTGCGTCGCCATTATTTTATGATCTTTATCACTCAATTGTAGAAGATAGATCCCTGATTCTAAATGGGGCAAAATAAGTTGACTTTCAGTGCCAACAATTTCACCTTTATCCACCAATTGACCCAAGGAATTGAATATCTTATAATTTGACAATTCTGTATTCGTCACCTTCAAATTGATTACACCACCTTGCTGTACCGGATTTGGAAATAGCTGAAAATGAACATTATGCAAACATTCATCATCAATCGAACCTGTTTTATCGTAATGATATAAGAAAATAATCCATTTTGCTACATTGGGGTCAAACATTCCTAACGTTGGCGGATACAAATAAATTGCAGCTTTAAATCCTTGATCTGCGAACATTTTTAATATTTCCAGGGAATCAATGGAATTCCATGCTAAATCTGCTCTATTTATCAAAGAAGGATTGGTAAACACATCACCATCGTAATAGATGAATCTTACATCACCGGGTCTAGCGACTGCTGTATTTGTATTTATAAAAGGGGTTTGTGTACTGAATTCATTGGGTATATAAATTTGACCTGTCCCCATCCAGATAATTGTAGCGTTAAAAACCGTATCGTTTGATGATGATAATTTGAATGTAATTTCACCGAAATCTGTCGGTGGGTCATAATCAATTGTAAATGGGATACTGTCGGTTGGACAATCGGGACAGGAATAATAAGAAATATTACCTCCTTCAAAATTATAGGTTACATAATCGACAATGAGAGTTGCAATGTTGACATACCCACTTTTGATAATGTTCTCATCCTGGCCATAACCATTCAAACTCAACATAACCCCCAATATTAATAAGATGTTTCTGATACTTTTCATAACTATTATTTTTTATGTTAGTACTCAATCTGTTGGGCTTTTTATAAGATCCAATTTATGGAGCAAATATACAACAAAAGTTAGAAATAAGAAGTAAGAAGTAAGAAATCTTTTGAAGGCGGAAGGCGGAAGGCGGAGGGCGGAATGAATTCAATAACAATCTGACACTCAATTTCGCGTTATTTCGTATTTCTGATTTCTTTTTTCTTCTTTTTGGAAATAAAAATAAAAGGGGGATTTTGATTTCGGATTTCGGAAGTTTAGTGTTGAGCCTTGTTTTTATATAACCCATTGAATTTTAATTATATATATTATTTTGAAATAAAAAAAATTAGGGGGCAGAATGTGTGTAGCTTTTCTGTTAATTTATCACCCCACTCTGGAATGTTATGGCTTGGGGATAAATTGTGGACAATTACGAACCAAAAAAAGGCGGAAGGCGGAGGGCGGAAGGCGGAATGAGAAAAAGTCGAAAGTCGAAAGGCGGAAGGCGAAAGTGGTTTTTATTAATTGAAAATTGAGAATAAAAAAAACAGCAATTATTTAGCATATCTTGCTGATATTCAAATAAATATAAATTCAATCCACCTTCTACCTTCTTCCTTCAAAAAACTTCCGCATTCCGCATTCCGCCTTCACGTAGTCTTAAAGGGGTATCATTACAACAAACTTGGGATATCCTAACACGAAGTTAATGGCTTTTTAATTATTCATCAGCTTTGATGTCACAATAATACATATAAAAACCATAACGACATTGATAACCTTCTGCTTCTTCGGAGCTTAAAAAGCCAATCTCACCATCATCATGGTCAGCCACTTGAAACAAGAGAGTAGTTTTTGAACACTCTAAACCTTCGTAAAAGAAATCTACAGATTGAATTGAATCTACTGTCCCTAATCCTTCATTCTGAAGTATTTTTAAAAACATTTGAGGTGTTAAATAAATTTCAAGACCGTACTGTTCTCCTAAATATTCAAATTCAGCACAAAATACCCCATCATAAAATAATTTAAAGTGGTTCACTTCAAGAGTTCTAAAATCTGCCATAATCTTTAATTTTTTTAATTTTGCCTACTATTTTGGGTTTCAGCTATCCCTTTGTTTTCAATTGCAAAATTACTACTATACTATGCTAAAGTGTTGCATAGTTGGGAAAGATTGTTTTTATGTTTCTTTTTTGAATTGGATCTAACGTTAAATTCAGCAACAAAGATACAAATATCCGGATTAGGATTTATAGGATTAAAGGATTTTGGGATTTTTTAAATTTAGAATTGTTGATCGTAATTCTGCGTCATATTATGGGCATAAGTAAATGATAAATCTGCAGTAATAATTCAATGAAGTGTAAGAATTAATTGTTAGTTTGAGGTTTTTGTGATTTGTATTTCATAGTTTTAGTCGACTGTTATGGTTGAAAACGCCCGCTAAAGGTTCGAAGCCATTCGTTCATTGTATTACTCGTCCAAAAGTTCACTCAGAATTTCATCTAAATACGTGTCGATGTCTCCTGTAAAATCAGTATGCGGAACATTGAGTTCGCTGAGAACTTTACCAAAACGTTTGTATCCACTTTCGTCACGTAGGGCCACCCATTTTATGCCTAGTTGATCACATTGATTCTTATTTTGCTGTGAAAGTGTATCCGCAACAAAGACATTACTGTCTCTTGCAATAATTGCATCTGCACTTTCAGGATTACCCTTGCCCATTAGTTTTACTTCACACAAATATTCTTTGTCGTTGTTGAGCAAATAAAAGTCAATTTCTCTATCAACTTTTTTGCCTTTATCCTTTACAAAACGTGATGCATCATAATTACTTTCAGGAACTTGATACAGTTTACACAAAGCAAGCATTAAGTATTTTTCGGCACTTTTGCCGGCCGTGCTCCACAAACCGCCACGCAAAGCAGCACGTTTAACAGCTAACGTATTAATAACAATCAAACTTTCAGATACATTCAAATCAACAGAAACGCCGTTCATTTTAATTGTCAATGTAAGGTCAATTTCATTATCCATTTCAACAAGTGATTGAATGTTTTGATATAAACTCTCAAAATGTTCGTTTGCCGCCTCAATTACAACTCTTTTTTTGGCTGTTCCGTACATGTTTTCGATTGTTTTTTTATTCAATCCCGAATTTATAGCAATATCATCTGAAGGTAAATTATCATCCATAAATGTTTTCCTATACCACTCAATAGTAACATCTTGATTTTCTAGTTTTGCTAGTACAACTTTTTTAAAGAAATCTACAGCAAATTGAAGAAATTCCGCATTTAATAAATTAACTATTTCAATTCTATAATCCTGCGATTTTATTACTCGTTTTATTATATTTTTGACTATTTGGTCGGTAAGTGTCATTTTGCTACTTCTTTAAATTGTTCTAATGTTAAAAATTTAGTTTTCAGCTCATTGAAGATTGATTGTGGTTTGGATTTTGACTTCATATAATTAAAATAAGTGGGGTCTTGTTCTGTTAGAAAAAACAATCGATCTAATGCTTTTGCAGTTCGTCCAACTGTTCCACTTCCACCGAATGGGTCAAAAACCAAATCACCTTTATACGAATAATACTGAATTACACGTTTACAAAGTTCTACGGGAAAAATCGCTGAATGAACTTTATCAAAACAGGGGTCAATTTCCCAAACATTTGTAGTTTCATAACCATCTGCTACTTTACTCTCTTCCACTGTTTTATAATCGTAACTTCTAATATTCCAATCTAATAACTTTTCTGTTTGCTTACGATAAACCATTAAATATTCGGTAACAGCATTAGGCTTGTAAGCAAGCGGCTTACGGTGCTGCATAAATCCGCCTATGCGATTTTTTACACTGGCTTCCGGTTTTAGCCAAATAATGTCATCAATGAATTCCCATCCATTTTGTACTAAATAGGGGTGTAAATCAAAAGGAATTCCATATCTCTTACTTGAATGAGAGCGACTTACACGCGGAATAATTATTGGGGAAGTATTTACAATTAAAAAACGTCCTTCTTTGGTTATGCGATGCGTTTCTCGAAACACTTCGTCCAAAAACTCCAAATAAGCCTGATAACTCGGATAAATGGAATAGTCGCGAGCGTTGTAATAGGGTGGCGAAGTGAAAGTTAAATGTACACTTTCGTCGGGTACAATTTTTAGGGCTTCACGAACATCGGCATTTACAACCGTATTTTTCAAAAAGTCGTAGGTTTCTGAATGTGGAAGTGTAGATTTTACAGTGGTTTCTTTTGCAAAATATTCTTTATAAATCACCGTCCTCACCATTTCGTTAGGGTGGTTTATCAATGGACGCAAATGATTTTCAACTTCTTTGTCCTGGTCAAAAACGAGCAATCCACGAATGGCCTGACAAACAATTTTAGGGTCTTCGTCTTTCAAAAAATCAAATAAAAGTGGTTTATTTTCGGGCTTTCGTTGTCTTCCAATGGACGAAATTATTTCACGGCGAACAGATGTATCTTTTTCTATTTTATACAGTTCTACAAGCTTGTTTGTGTCTATATTTCCGTTAAGTTTCCCAATGTTTTTTACAGCATTTAGTCGTACTTGTGCGTGTGAATGTTCTAACAAATCGTACAAAAATGCTCCTTCAAAGTGTTTTGGTAATTGTCCTAAATTTTCAAGAATAAAATTAATTGCCCCAACATCACGTTGATTGTTGATTAAATTAGCTATTTCTAAACAGCTTTTGTGTTTTAATTCCGTAATAAATTGCTTTGTCATTTTATTATTCCACACTAAAATTTAAGTACTACAAAAATAGTAAAAATTTGTCTTATCGTCCTCATTTAGCTCCATAAATTTTGCACGGCTATTTGTTCACAATGATGTACAACGGTTACATATACTAAACGTCAAGGATTGCGGGCTTCATCACTATCTGCTTTTAAAAGCCGATGTGGACAGAAAATTTCTAATAACTATTTAATATTCAATGTTTTTTAGACGATTTTATAGGGGATTTTAATTTTTTTCAACATTTAATATCAATTCGCTAGGATTTGGGAAATTAATCGGTAAAAGGTCAATTCTAAAGGGTAATTCCATGTTTTTCAATTTGTCAATAACAGTCTCAATTTGTTGCTTTGCCATTGTCAAATTTGTATTTCTAGCTTAAAAATTGCCCGCTAACATTTTGCGTAGAGGTATATACCCTGAGGTTACGCCCACATGCTGTTATGGGTTGGTTGCGGTTTGGTTTAATTAAAAATAAAAAAGAAAAACAGAACAGCTGCCCATTCTTTTTTTACTCCTTTTGCATAGCCTATAATTGAATGGCTACTATTTCTTACTGTTCCTTCATCTGAAATGTACCCTATAGTTGAATAGCTGCTGTTTCTCACTGTTCCATCTTTGTTGACATACCCAACGATGGAATGGCTGCTGTTTCTTATAGTACCTTCACCTGTAATATACCCAATAATTGAATGGCTACTATTTCTTATAGTGCCATCTTTTTGGATATACCCAACAATAGAATGGCTGCTGTTTCTTACTGTTCCTTCATCTGAAATGGAACCTATAGTTGAATAACTGCTGGATCTAAGGGTCTGTGCATTAGAAATTCCAAATGCGAATAATATCGCTGCCAAAATTAGTATTTTTTTCATTTTCATTTTGTTAATTGTCAATCTTTTGGATTTTAGATTTTTTTAACCTACCCCTAACATCAAAATCAAGAAACAAAAATACAAATAAAGTTAGAAATAAGAAGTATGAAGTAAGAAGTATTTTGAAGGCTGAAGGTTGAAGGCGGAAGGCAGAATCCAATTACGAATTACAAATTAGACCTCCCCTAGCCCCTCCAACAGGCTGTGTAAAAATAATAACTTTATTAATTTTTGATTTTTTCATCAATCATTGATATTTTGATTGATATTTTTATAAAATATTAAATAGAAAAATTCAGCAAATTTTCTGCTATTAAGCAGCTAAAAGAAGCATTTTTTTACCAAAATCAACCTTGATTAGATTCGTTTTACCCCAATCAGCTATTTTTCGCATCAACTTATCTATCGGTTCAATGTTCATCAACCGTTTCAGATTGTAACAAGTAGCATACAGATCTATTTCCACCTGTACTTTTTCTTTTCCTCTCAAAAGTAAAGGAATTTGTCCCATCCAATACTTTATAGTTCCAAAAGGATGTTCCACGTAGTTCTTGCGCTCTTTGATTTTTTGCTGACAATAAGGTGTTTTGAGCTTTTCTTTATAGGAACGCAACCACTCATCATTTAAGCGACGATGTATCAATCGTCCCTTTTTTGATTTGGTACATTTTTCTCTCAAAGGACAGTCATTACAGTTTTTCCCTTGATATACCGCATATGGTCTTCCTCTTCTCATTTTGTGTTTTGTTATTAACGAAAGCGTTTGTCCTTCAGAGCAGTGATAACAATCGTTTTTTTCGTCATATTCAAAACTAATGCCGGCTTCAATCTGGCTTTTTGGTACAGCCTGTTCAGGAAAAGGAACAAAACAACGGGTACCATTTTTTTCTAGATTTTGAATTTGATCTTCGTTGGCAAAACCCTTATCTGCTGCCAACTCCTCAGGAACAATATCTATTTGCTCTTCAACAGCCTGTGCGTTACGCTCCAAACGCTCGTAGTCAATTGGCTCATCGGTAACATCCATTAAAGCAATCATATGATATGGGTTATCAATCATCAGTTGGGCATTATAACCAATTAAAAAACCGTTTGCACCTTTCATAATTTTAGCATCAGGATCAGCTGGAGCATATTCTTCACGCCCAGAATCTTCTAGAAATTTTTTATGTTTTTTTAGCTCTTCAATTTGTGACTGAAGCGATGCTATTTTTTTCAATAATGCCGATTCTACATCTAGGTCTTCGGATAATTCGTCTATTTGTTCTTCTAAACTTTCAAAACGGTCATTCTCTTGGAGTTGATTTAAATATCTATCGAGTTCAGCTTCAATACGTTCCATACGTTGATTGATGGTTTGTAATGATATCGTGTTTTTCGAAGCATAAGCCTTTATTTTTGTACCATCGGTAGTCATGTGTTTACCTGTAATATAGCCTTCATCTCGTAAAAACTTACGAAAAGAAAGAGTTACAGTACGAATTGCTTCTTTATTGTCTTTACGAAAATCACTGATGGTTTTATGATCTGGCTGTAAATTACCTAAAAGCCAGATAACTTCCATATTGCGATAAGTTTCATTTTCTAACTTACGTGATGATGATATTGAGTTTAAGAAACCGTAGATATAGAGTTTAAGTAGTGTAGAAAATGGATATGCCGAACGTCCTAGGTGACTTGTCCCTTTTTCGGTGAGAAGTTCAGGTTGTATTTCTATAACTTTATCTACAAAAGCATCAATAAAGCGTACTGGATTGTCAGAGGAAACATACTCCTCAATACAAGATGGCATCATGAATTGATGGCGTGATTTTGGTTGTATATAGCTCATTTTCAAATTGTTATTATACTTCAAAAGTACAACTTTTTATCCATATATTCAAGAAATTAAAGAGCTTTTGTTAACATTTTTTTGTTAATTTAACAATTTTTAATTTTTACACAGCCTGCCAAAGGAGGGGAACAATCAATATAAACAATGAATATGGCTGTAAAAATGGTCGTAGAGACAGGGCATGCCCTGTCTCCATGATGTTATTATGCAATACATTAAAATTACAACAAATGTTTGATAATCATGAAATTATAAATCAGAAATTTTTATTAACCGCGATTGTAGGGGCAGGGCTTGTCCCTGCCCTTTTCCAGAGTGGGGAGTTGAAATAGCAAAAGAGGGGCAAATGTCCTGCCCCCCTTTTATTTTTATTTCATAATAATAAAGAAAAAATTATTTCTTCATTGCGTTGGCGTATCTTTCATTCACTACATTCCAATTGATCATTTTTCTGTAGTTTTGAACAAAATCAGCTCTTTTGTTTTGGTACATTAAGTAGTAAGCGTGCTCCCATACGTCGATGTTGAAAAGAGGAATTCCTTTCACCTGGGCAATATCCATCAGAGGATTGTCCTGGTTGGGAGTTTGAGTTACTTGCAACTCTCCCTTCTCATCAACAATTAACCAAGCCCAGCCACTGCCGAATTGGGTCATCGCTTTTTGGTTGAATTGCTCGAAGAATTGATCTACCGATCCAAATGCTTTCTCAATCGCTTTCAACAGCTCGGGTGAAGGTGCGCCGGTTTCCTGAGGTGCCAAGGCTTCCCAGAAAAGAACGTGGTTGTAATACCCACCGCCATTGTTTCGAACAGGATTGCCCAGCTCGGAAACGATGCTGAAAATAAACTCTATCGAGGCATTTTTGTAGGGAGTTTCTCCAATAAATTTCATGAACTGATTATAGTAATTCCTATGGTGTCTGTCATAGTGAATTTCCACAGTTAATGCGTCCATATGAGGCTCTAATCCATCATAAGCGTAAGGTAGGGGTTGAAAAATATGCTCAACCGGTTGTCCATTGTATTGTTTCATAGTTGTCATTGTTGTTTGGGCATCACTGACACCATTTATGGTTGCGAATGAGGTCAGTAATGCAATGGTTAATAAATTATTTGTTTTCATCGTTTTGTTTTTGTTTGATTAGGAAACAATTCCTAATTTTTTTCCGACTTTCACGAAAGCCTTGATCGCTTTGTCCAAATGCTCTTGTTTGTGTGCTGCGGAAAGTTGCACTCTGATTCTTGCTTGTCCTTTAGGTACAACAGGATAGTAGAATCCGGTAACATAGATGCCCTCTTCTTGCAATAGCGCTGCCATCTCTTGTGATAATTTAGCATCATACAACATCACTGCGCAAATTGCTGATTGTGTGGGTTTTATATCAAATCCTGCGGCTTGCATTTGAGAAACAAAATACTCGGTATTATAGTGCAATTGATCTTGTAACAAGTTGGATTGCTCCATAATGTCAATCATCTTGCTTCCTGCTGCAGCTACCAATGGAGGAATGGAGTTGGAGAACAAGTAAGGTCTGGAACGCTGACGAAGCATATCAATAATCTCTTTTTTACCGGTTGTAAATCCACCGATAGCACCACCAAAAGCTTTGCCCAATGTTCCGGTGATAATTTCTACCTGTCCTTTTTTATTGTACAATTCAGTTACTCCTCTTCCTGTTTTTCCTACAACTCCCGCAGAGTGTGACTCATCCAACATCACCATAGCGTCATATTTCTCTGCTAATTCCATGATTTTATCGAGTGGAGCTACGTTGCCGTCCATGGAGAATACGCCGTCGGAAACAATTAATCTAAAACGTTGTGCCTGAGCAGCTTGTAATTGTTTTTCAAGATCTTCCATATCCGCATTGGCGTAACGGTAACGAACTGCTTTACATAAACGAACTCCATCGATAATAGAAGCGTGGTTCAATGAGTCAGAAATCACCGCATCCTGGTCAGTAAGAAGAGGTTCAAAAAGTCCACCGTTGGCATCAAAACATGCAGCATAGAGAATGGTATCCTCAGTGCCGAAGAAATGAGCGATTTTTTGTTCCAACTCTTTGTGCAAATCTCCTGTTCCACAGATAAAACGCACGGAAGCCATACCGTAGCCATGGGTTTCCAATGCTTCTTTCGCAGCAGCAATCAACTCAGGACTGTTAGCCAGACCCAAATAGTTGTTAGCACAGAAGTTGAGCAATTTTGTTCCATCCTCAAGAACAATTTCTGCTCCCTGAGGTGAAGCGATCACTCTTTCATTTTTATATAATCCCGCTTCTTCGATAGCGGCTAATTCATCTTTTAAAAATTGTTGAAATTTGTCGTACATTTTTCTCCTATTTTAATTTTTTTATTAATACTTGAATCATATCTTTGGTCATACTTTCGAGGTCATACTTTGGATTCCATCCCCATTCTTTTCTTGCCACGGAGTCATCCAAGCTATTTGGCCACGATTCTGCAATACTCTGTTTTAGCGGATCAATATCATAAGATATTGTAAAGTCCGGAATATGCTTTTTAATTTCGTTTGCAATAATTTCGGGAGAAACGCTCATACCGGTAACGTTAAAAGAGTTTCTGTGAATTAAACGATCCGGATCGATCTCCATTAAGTTGATGGCTGCTTCAATCGCGTCCGGCATATAGAGCATATCCATGTAAGTATCTGATTTTATGGGACATGTAAAGTGCCCATCTTTAATCGCTGCGTAATAGATTTCAACAGCGTAATCGGTTGTTCCTCCGCCGGGTAGAGCCACGTTAGAGATGAGTCCGGGATATCTCACGGAACGGGTATCCACTCCAAAGCGTTTGTGGTAGTAATCGCCCAACAATTCGCCGGCAACCTTAGTGATACCATAAATGGTTTTGGGTCGCTGAATAGTATCTTGTGGGGTTTTATCGTTGGGGGTTTCGGGACCAAATGCTCCGATGGAACTAGGCGTAAAGAGTGCTGTTTTAAACTCTCTTGAAAGTTCCAGACAGTTCATCAAAACACCCATTCCTATATTCCATCCCAACAATGGTTTAGCTTCGGCGGTAGCAGACAAAATAGCTACCAGATTATAGATTGTGTCAATATTGTATTTTTTGATTACTTCCGCGATCTGATCTGCTTGTGTCGCATCAATTCTACAAGAGGGACCCTCATCAGCCCAATCAGTTTTCAAAGGATACTGAATGTCAGAAGCAACAACATGATCATTTCCGTATCTTTTTCTTAATGCGGGTACCAATTCCGATCCTATTTGACCACTCGAACCTAATACTAAAATATTTTTCATTAATTACTCTATTTAAAGTTTTGCAAATTTATATATTAAAAATAAAACAAAGCTAACTATTTAGCTAAATAATTTATATCTATACCATTGAGTCTATCAATGAGACATTTTCTATCAAGATAGTCCTTGACGGAAACTCATTAATCATCGGGAAATCATGAGTCGCTATCAGAATCGTTGTGCCTTTTTTATTGATATCGAGGAACAATTTAAAAATATCCTGAGAAGTGATAGGATCCAGGTTCCCGGTAGGTTCATCTGCCAGAATCACCTCAGGATCATTTAACAATGCCCGGGCAATACATACTCTTTGTTGTTCTCCTCCTGAAAGTTGATGGGGATATTTGAATCCTTTTGTTGACAAATCAACCGACTCCAACACATCTTGTATCCGTTGCATCATATCATCCTTTTTTCTCCATCCGGTAGCTCTCAACATTTCCTGTAGATTTTCAGTTACTGTTCTGTCGGACAGCAACTTATAATCCTGGAATACAACTCCTAATTTTCTTCTCAAATAGGGAACTTCTCTTTTCTTGATTGTTTTCAAATCATATCCCGCTATCCGCGCTACTTCACCCTCTGCCCTTTCATCAGCCAGAAGCAGCTTCAGAATAGAGGATTTTCCCGTACCCGACTTCCCGATCAAATAAACCAATTCCCCTTTTCGGACGGTCATATTCACTTTAGGGAGAATCAACATCTTTCTCTGGTAAATATTCACCTCTTTCAGCAAGATTACAGGCTCTTCCGAGGGCTGTTCCTTTTCCAACAATTGAGAAAATTCAGGATGTTCCGGTTGTTCTAATAGTTCATCTCCCGTGGAAATTTCCAAATTATCATTCATAACAGCATTATTTAAGAATCAATATTAGCATATTGAGCATTTTGTTCTATAAATTCACGACGTGGAGGCACCTCATCACCCATCAGCATAGAGAATACCCTATCCGCCTCAGTTACGTTGTCAATAGTAATCTGTCTTAAGGTTCTTCTTTCAGGGTCCATGGTTGTACTCCACAACTGTTCTGCGTTCATCTCTCCCAAACCTTTGTATCTTTGCACATGAAGACCAGATTCACTTTTTCCACCCTCTGTCAGTTCATTAATCGCTGCATCTCTCTCCTCTTCATTCCACACATATATTTCCTGCTTTCCTTTTTTAATTAAATATAATGGGGGGGTTGCGATATAGACATGACCTAACTCAATCAGTTCTTTCATATATCTAAAGAAAAATGTGAGTATCAGAGTGGCAATGTGGCTTCCGTCCACGTCAGCATCCGTCATAATAATCACTTTCCCATAGCGTAACTTCTCTAAATTCAATGCTTTAGAATCCTCTTCCGTGCCGATGGTTACTCCCAATGCAGTATAGATATTTCTAATCTCTTCGCTATCAAAAATCCGGTGCTGCATTGCTTTTTCCACGTTCAAAATTTTACCTCTCAAGGGTAAAATCGCCTGGTATCGGCTATCTCTTCCTTGTTTTGCGGTACCTCCCGCAGAATCCCCTTCGACGATATACAATTCACATTCTTCGCTATTTTTAGAAGAGCAATCGGATAGTTTTCCCGGCAATCCGCTCGAAGTAAAGATATTCTTTCTTTGCACCAGTTCACGTGCTTTCCGGGCAGCATGTCGTGCTGTGGCAGCCAAAACAACTTTGTTGACAATCTCCTTGGCATCACGAGGATTTTCTTCCAAAAAGTTCCTCAACATCTCTCCTACCATCTGATCCACAATCCCCATTACTTCAGTATTTCCCAACTTGGTTTTGGTTTGTCCCTCAAACTGAGGTTCCTGTACTTTCACTGAAATAATTGCTGTTAACCCTTCTCTAAAGTCATCCCCTGAAATCTCAATTTTTGATTTCTCTAATTTTTCCAACATACCGGAATCATCGGCATACTTCTTCAAAGTCCGGGTTAAAGCACGTCTAAATCCGGCTAAGTGAGTTCCCCCCTCTATTGTATTGATATTATTCACATAAGTGTGAATATTTTCAGTAAAGGAGGTATTATATTGCATCACTAATTCTACAGGAACATTGTCTCTTTCTCCTTCCATGTAGATTGGTGTGTCCATGATTTTTTCACGTCCTCTATCCAAATATTTGATAAAATCCTTTAATCCTTCTTCCGAATAGAATGAATCTGATACAAAATTCCCTTTTTCATCCACTTCTCTTTCATCCACAATATCTAGTCTGATTCCTTTATTTAGAAATGCCAGTTCTTTTAATCTTGTAGCCAGGATAGAGTATTTGTATTCTGTTATAACAAAAATCGTATCATCCGGTTTAAACCAGATTTCCGTACCTCTTTTTTCTGTTGTTCCAATCTCTTTCACCGGATAGAGTGGCGTTCCACGCTCCAGTTCCTGGATAAAATGCTTGCCTTCTCTATATACTTGTGCTTTAAAGGAGCTCGATAATGCATTAACACATGAAACTCCCACACCATGTAATCCTCCGGAAACCTTATAGGATTCTTTATTAAATTTTCCACCGGCGTGCAGGACAGTCAGTACTACTTCCAGCGCAGATTTTTGTTCTTTTTCGTGGAAATCCGTTGGGATACCTCTTCCGTTGTCAATAACGGTAATAGAATTGTCCTTATGAATTATTACCTTTATATAATCGCAATGTCCTGCTAATGCTTCGTCAATTGAGTTATCCACTACTTCATACACGAGATGATGCAGCCCTCTTTCTCCCACATCACCGATATACATGGCAGGTCTTTTTCTAATCGCTTCCAAGCCTTCCAAGACCTGAATATTCTCCGCACTATATAAGTGTTCCTCTTCAAAACCGTTCTCTTTATCACTCATTCTCATTCTAATATATTTTTAAAAATCAACCTGCAAATATACAAAAAAAAACGACATCAGAAATGTCGTTTTTTAATGATTTTATAACAATTTTTATTGATTTAAAAATCTTTCAGCTTCGATTGCAGCCTTACATCCCGAAGCGGCGGCAGTAATCGCTTGTCTATAGATTGGGTCTTGAATATCACCGGCAGCAAACACGCCCGGAACGTTGGTTAATGGGCGAACTCCATCGGTTTTAATATAACCTTGTGCATCCAATTCCAACTGACCTTTAAAGAGATCACTCATAGGTATAACCCCAATCGCAATAAATACGCCATCCAAATCAACCTTCTTTTCGCTTTGATCTTTAGTATTAGTCAATAAAAGTCCATTCACTTGCTTAATAAATCCTTTTTGTTCTCCCAATATCTCTTTGGGAACATAATTTAATAGCAACTCAATATTAGGCATTTGAGTCACTTTATCTTGCATTGCCTGAGAAGCTCTAAACTGATCTCTTCTGTGAACCAAATAAACTTTGGAACATAGCTTAGCAAGGTAGGATGCTTCTTCCAAAGCGGTATCTCCCCCACCAATCACAGCAACTACTTTATTTTTGAAAAAAGTTCCATCACAAGTTGCGCAAGCTGACACGCCAAAACCTCTATAGGTCTTCTCACTCTCTATACCTAACCATCTTGCTGTTGCACCTGTTGCTACAATCACCGTTTCAGCTTCAATTTGGTGATCATAATCAACCACACAACGGAAAGGTCTGTTAGAAAAATCCACTTCTGTTATCTCGCCTGATCTGATATCAGCACCTACGTTAAGAGCTTGTTGTTTAATTTGCTCCATAATAACCGGTCCTTGCTCTCCTTCAGGATAACCCGGAAAATTTTCCACATCAGTAGTAATAGTTAGTTGTCCCCCCGGTTGTGAACCTTCATACAATATAGGCTCCAATCCGGATCTGGTTGCATAAATTGCTGCTGTATATCCCGCAACTCCCCCACCTATAATTAAGCATTTTGTTTTTTCCATAGATTATAATATTGTTGTTTTTATGATTTGTTCCACAAATTACATCACCAGTTTAAATCCAATACCATGAACATTGATAATTTGCACGGATGGGTCGGGAGCAAACAGCTTCCTTAGCTTAGTGATGTATACATCCATACTTCTGGCATTGTAGTAGCTATCATCTCCCCATATTTTTTTCAAAGCATACCCACGATCGAGAACATCATTCTTTTTATTAATTAACATCAATAAAAGTTCCGTTTCTCTGGTTGTTAACTTTTTCTCTTCTCCATTGATGATTAAACTTTGATGGGCCACATTAAATGTTATGGAACCCATTTGAATAGGTTGGGTTTCAGCTTCTTCATCACCATAGGTTCTCCTTAACAGTGCTTCTATACGAGCTAAAAGAACCTCCATAGAAAAAGGTTTTGTGATATAATCATCACCGCCTAACGATAATCCATACACCATATCTTGTGGTAAACTTTTAGCCGTCAAGAAAATAATCGGAACTTTTTTATCCAATTTTCTAATCTCTTTAGCTAAAGTAAAACCATCTTTTAATGGCATCATAACGTCGAGGATACAAATATCAATCTCTGAAGTACAAAACAACTCATAAGCTGATTCACCATTGGTAGCATGTTTCACCTGGTAACCTTTAGCTTCTAAGTATGTTGTCAATACTTTTCCAAGATTCATATCATCTTCGGCCAATAAAACTTTATTACTTGCACTCATAATTATCACTTTTTATAAGGGATTGATATAACAAATTCTGCACCTTTCATCGGTTCACTATTCACATAAATAGAACCTTTATGAAGTTCAATGATTTTTTTCACATAGACTAGACCCAAACCATGTCCTTTCGTGTCATGAATATTCCCAAAAGAAACACGATAAAAGTCTTGAAAAATACGCTTATGATTCTTCTTTGCAATCCCAATACCGTTGTCAGCCACCTTAATGATCAGGTTGCGTTTATCACTCTCTGTTCGAATCACAATATTCGGATTTTCAGGAGAATATTTTATGCCATTTTCTATCAAATTCACGATCACATTATGTATATGAGAACCATCTGCAAAGATAATAGGATTTTTGGCATAAAGATACTGCGAAATTTTTCCATTTTTTGATTCAATTTGAAGTGAAAAATCCAAGCATATTGAAGATATAAGTTTGTGAATATCAATATCTTCCTCAAATATTTTCAACTGTCCTTTTTTCAATTGTGCTAATTCAAGGATATTACTCACCATTTTTTTTAGTCGATTATTTTCGTCATTTATGATAGAAAGATAGGAATCTCTCAGTTGAGCTCCCGAAACAATATCGGGATCTGACAGCGCCTCACAGGCCAATGCAATGGTTGATATCGGAGTTTTAAATTCATGAGTCATATTGTTGATGAAATCATTCTTAATATCCGATATTTTTTTCATTCTGTATAAGTAAAAGAGTGTGTAGATATTCAACAAAGAAATAATTCCAATGAAAGCCAAAATGAAGGTACTGATAGTTCCCATCCTTTGAAATAAAATGAGACGTTGGTCTTTGAAGTAAATAATTAAGTAGTGTGGAGCTGCAAATCGCTCGGAAGGTTTTAAACTAAAAACAAACTCACTATTCAAAATCGTTGCCGGATCCACTTTCTGAGGTTTGACTACAAACTGTGTAGTGTAATAATTATACAACGCAAAATCAAAATCAGCAGTAATATTATTCTCCAATAAGGCTTCTTTGATAATTCTATGCAAATAGTCTACATTCAACAATTGTTGGGTAGAGCTATCCATCTCTATCAGGTTTACATTTTCAAGTGCTCCAATTTTTTCTACTTCAGTTGATAGGTTTTTTTCATCAATTGCGTACTGATCAGGAGAAAAAAACTTCAAATAGGTTGTATCAAAAAACACAGTATCATTATGCGTTAACACCACATCATTTTTGTAATAATTAATACTGGTTCTGATCACTCCAATCGGAGTTACCATGGAAGGATCCAACAAAAAACGTTTACCTTGCTTTGTATATAGTAAATTGGAAAGAGTATCTGTAGGCTCAGGTGTTACTACGCGCACAATAGTATCTCCTTTAAGCAAAGCATCTATCCTATTGATCACATCTGACCCGGCTGAAACTATTTCACGTGTTAAAATACTCTTTTGTACCTTTTCAGCATCCTTGTACAACTGAAAAATGGAAAGTATCAGGAAAAAGGAGGATATTACCAGAATAGTCGCTATAGAAATAATAAATATTTTTTTCATAAATTACAAAATTGAATAATATCTACTCCGTCAGGATAACTTAAAATGTCAGGAACTTGAGTTTTCCCAAAAGGAACTGCCCAACGTGATTGAAAACCGTTAATTCTCTCTCTCATCGACACATTGTTTGTAGAGACTGCTTGAATTTGATCTTTATTATCAAAAAGATGCGTTAGTAATTGGTCCACATCTTCATAGAACTCAAAGTGTAAAACTGATATCGGCGAAGAGAAAGAACTGTTTTCAACTAAAATAAATGGACCTGCATCATAAAAAGGAGATCTATTCATTAAATAAACGGTTTTTTGATACTCTAAATTGTTCAAATAGGAATGATGATCGGAAATAGGATCAATCCCCGGCAGTAGCCCCTCTATCAGACAAGAAATCGGATATCCAACAGGAATATAAATCTTAGATACAGAACGACATCCCAACCCAAAATAGGTAAAAACATCTTTTGATAATGCAAGTAAATCATCCAAACTCTCCTCTCCATCTATGATGGCAACACTGTTTCTATTCTTTCTCAACAACAGAGGATAAGCACCGAAATAATAATTAAAATAGCGTGCACTATTGTTACTCCCGGTGGCAATCACTTTATTTAATGCCAGTTTTCCATCACCCGTTTTATAACCGTTAATCGATTCAACAAAAGTTATTCTATCTTTAAAATAGGGATCTAACTCTATAATACGAGACGCTAAAACAGGCAAAAGCAGATGATCTTCAGATGAAAGTTTTCCGACATAACGATTACCGGAGACCAACACTGAAAAGAAATCATGAAATGCGGCTAATGGAATATTACCGGCTGAAATAACCAATACTTTTTCATCTTTTCCTGAATATTCATTATTCAGATCAGGATAGGCAGAAAGAAGCTGATCCATCCCTGAATGATCCAGCATTTCTACAATCGCCTCCAAAGATCGAAGGATAAAAATAGGTATAAACCACTTATTTTCTATCGATTGTTGCTTGATTGCATTGGATAATCGAAAATAAAATAAGTTATTTTCGTCCACATTAGGATAAGAGACCAGAAACTCTCTAATCTCATCTCTCAATGTTTCAAATAGTTGCAATCTTTTTTTTAAGTTCATCGACTAAAAATATAATATCGTGCAAAGATACAAAATAAAAAAAACTTTTTTTAACAATTTTGTATTAAATTTTTTTGTACTTTTGCACCCTCAATCTCAAAACGGGATATAGCGTAGTCTGGTTATCGCGCCTGCTTTGGGAGCAGGAGGTCGCAAGTTCGAATCTTGCTATCCCGACACTTCAAAAACCGCTCTGTAATGAGCGGTTTTTTTTTATACTTTTGTACGACTATTTTTCAATGATGACACAGCCTCAATTTTTGCCTACTACTAAAAAAGAGATGGAACTCAGAGGATGGGATCAGGCTGATGTGATCCTTATTACCGGCGATGCCTATATTGACCATCCCTCTTTTGGAGCGGCAGTCATTGGAAGAATGATTGAACAACAAGGGTATAAAGTTGCCATTTTACCTCAACCCAATTGGCGTGATGACCTGCGGGATTTTAAAAAATTGGGAGCCCCAAAACTTTTCTTTGGAATCACAGCAGGGAATATGGACTCTATGGTCAACCATTATACCGCGTTAAAACGAATTCGCACAGATGATGCCTACACTCCGGGCAATGTTGCCGGATTCAGACCGGATGACGCCACCATCCAATATACTCGCATTGTCAAAGAACTATTCCCTGACACGCCCGTCATTATTGGAGGAGTTGAAGCTTCCATGAGAAGACTCTCTCACTACGATTATTGGAGAGACCAATTCAGACCTTCCATTCTCATTGACTCTAAAGCGGATCTGTTGATTTACGGAATGGGAGAAAAGCCTATTATCGAAGTTTTAAAGGCGTTTCAAACCGATTCCCCGGTAGAGGAATCTAAAAAAATCTATCAAGTTGCCTATTTAACCCCAAAAATCGATAAAACAAAACTACCTGAAGATCAATTTCTGGTACTGCAATCTTTTCAAAAAGAACTCTCCGATAAACGGGTTTATGGCGAAAATTTTGTTGCTTTCGAAACAGAGAGCAATAAAATGAAACAAAGAACGATCATCCAACCCTACGGCAAAGAAGATTTAGTCATTAATCCTCCTTTTGCTCCCCTCACAACCGATGAGATGGATCAGTTAGCGCTTTTTAAGGTGATGACCAATCAGCCTCATCCGAAATATGAGAAACGAGGGCCCATTCCCGCTTTTGAGATGATCAAAAACTCCATCACGATCCATCGGGGATGTTTTGGCGGATGCTCATTCTGTGCTATTGCCGCACATCAGGGGAAGTTTATTTCATCCAGATCCGAAAACTCGATTTTAGAAGAGGTGGAACATCTATCCAACAGATCTTACTTCAAAGGACACATCAGTGACTTGGGCGGTCCCTCCGCCAATATGTACCGAATGGGCGGCATCTCACGAGAAATTTGTGAGAAATGCCAACGTCCATCCTGCATTTTCCCGACTGTTTGTAAGAATCTCAACATAGACCACCATCCGTTGATCGATTTGTATGATCGCAGTAGTTCCTGTCCGGGAGTCAACAAAATTACGATTGGAAGCGGTATCCGATATGATATGCTCGTCACCGACAATCAGGAACTGGATAAAAAGTTCGGATTGACCCTTTACATGGAGAAGGTGATCCAAAACCATGTCAGTGGGAGATTAAAAGTGGCACCCGAACATACTGAGACTACCGTTCTCAAAACGATGAGAAAGCCCCCCTTTAATTCTTTTATTCAATTCTATAAAAAATTCATCCAAATTAACAATAGGTTTAGGAAGAATCAACAGCTGATTCCCTATTTTATCTCATCTCATCCGGAATGCTCTAACGTTGAGATGGCGCAGCTTGCCATTGAGATCAAAAAGAGTAAAGAGTACCCTTTTTTATCTGACCAAAATGTTCCGATGAGTTTGCCCTCCGACCATGTGCAGGACTTTACGCCTACACCGATGACTTATTCCACTGCCATGTTCTATCTGGGTTTTGATCCGTACAGTATGAAAAAAATAACTGTAGCGCGAACCATGCAGGAAAAGAGGGATCAAAACATCTTTTTCTTCTATTTTAAAAAAGAAAACAGAGAGAAAATCCGTCAAATATTACAGCGGAATGGAAGGATCGATCTCTATCATTCTTTATATCAGCATTATTTAGAAAATAAAAAAAAGGGGGGGAGGTAAAGCGTAGCTACCTCGCCAATATCAAGGTTCCATGTAAGTTCTTTTCAGTTCTAACATTCCCCGACTTGTTCTCTACATAAAAAATAGCCCAATAATATTGTCCTTCCGGTGCGGGAGATCCTCCAATCTTACCATCCCAGCCCGTTTTGAACTCCTCCGTTTGAAATACTTTTTTCCCCCATCGATTATATATCGTTAGAATCAGTGTATCAATTCCCTGGGTTTCGGGATAAAAGTAATCATTAATTTGATCCCCGTTGGGTGTAAAAATATTAGGAACCGTAATTTCTGAACACTCCATAAATTCGATTGTATCTAAAACTACACAACCCTGATTATCAACGAGTACCCAATAGATTCCGGGTTCAGTGATTAACAACGTAGAAGTAACATCATCCGTACTCCATAAAAACTCTCCATCCAAAGAGTCTATATTAAGTAGTACCTCTTCACCCTCACATAGAAAATCATCAACACCAAGAAAAAGAGTTTGATAGGGCACCACCTCTATCTCTATTTCAGCAGTATCCAGACACCCATCCGCATTAGCAATTACGGAATAAGTGGTGGTAGAAAAAGGTCTGACTTCAATGTGATCCCCTATCTCTCCATTACTCCAAATCAAAGCAACAGGAGTATTCGATTCAACGTAGAGACGAGTGAAATCTCCCTCACAAATCAAGGAATCAGTACATAGCAAATCAATAAACGGCTGAGGTTTAAAAGAAACATGTATCGTATCCACAGCAACACAGTTTGAACTATTCCACCCTTGACACCAATAATCTCCCTCTGCGACAATCATAATTGAAGGTGTGGTTGCTCCGGTACACCAATAGTAGCTATTATACTCTTCCATTGGTTGAATGATAATAAAATCTCCCTCACAAAGAATTGTATCATTACCCAAATCCATTTGCGGATTTTCAACTATCACAGATACTGAATCAGTGCAAATTTTTAGTTCTGAGAAAAAAACATCATCAATAGCAAAGTCATTTCCTCCGGCACCCTGATTTTGATTTACTATAGAAATATTGGCATTTGTTGCGGTTCCGGAATTCCAAATAGTATAAAATTGATTCCAGAGACACAAGGTATCTGAACAAGTAAAGACCGGTCCAATCAGGTTGTTATTAATTCTAAACTGAAGTTGTGCCTCATTACCTGAACACACGGTCTGAGCCCAACATGAAAAAATGTAGTCAGTATTAGGAACAATCTGCACTGCTTGTTGCCATATTGTAGTATTGGGTTGGATAGAACCATTGACAATCAGATAATTCCCTGTCCCTGTTGTATGATCCGGACAAGGAGAAAAGCTGGAGTGATAAGTTTGCGGATTAGGTCCGACCATATAAGTCCCTTCATTCCACAAACTGGTATTGTTGTATATATATTGGCTAAAAAAACCTGTATTCCCAAGTTCAAAATCACCGTTAAATATCAGATTGGGACCCGGAGTAGTAATATCACAATAATAGGTTACATTGGTATCCGTTGTTACAGAGGTAAAGTGATTTGTTAAATGGGACAAGCCCTCTTCGGGATACCATTGATAAAACATCCCTCCTGATGCATTAAAAAATGCAGTTTCTCCGGCACAAATGGTGTCATTTTCTCCGGCATCAACACTTAAAACATAAACAATCGACGAGTCCACAATAGGCTCCCCGGGAACAAAAATTTGAACAGTATAAGTTGTGGTTGTGGTTGGTGATACTGTAATGGATGATGTAGTTGCTCCATTAGACCACAAGTAGCCCGTTGCAATAAGCATATCAGCTTCAATCGTAACCGTCTCCCCTTCACAAATAGTAATAATACCACCTACATACCAATTTTGTGAAAAAAGATGGTTGACAACAAGTACTAATATGAAAGACAGCACAAATCTCATTAAAACAAATATTGGTCCGTAGACTGAAGATAAAAAGCAGATTCAGGGCTTTCAACATGCAAATATACAAAAAGTTCCTCTAGAATTTGTTAATAAATCCTAATAAAACAAAAAAGGATTTATCCTGATATCAAGAAAAAATAGAATGAAACTGAAAACAAGAGTAGATTTCGGATCTTTTTCCCACTTTTTAACGCAAATGTAACTCAAAAATCAAAAGGGAAACTAGAAACTTTATTCAACTTCTCAAATCGATCTATTCAGTTCAAAGCTGTAAAGCAAAAAAACAAAAGCGCCTAAACTGTTTATTTTTAACAACTTAGGCGCTCTGCGGAGAGAGAGGGATTCGAACCCCCGGGGGCTCGCACCCCAACGGTTTTCAAGACCGCCGCAATCGACCACTCTGCCATCTCTCCGCCGCAAAAGTACAAAAAAATCAATAATAAACTTCCTTTTTTACTTTTTTTGTTTATTTTTTTTGTTTTTGATTATTCAACAGGAACAAACATTCTGGTAGCCAAATCTTTATCTAATTTATACATCCCGTAACCATGATTACCGATCAATCGCACACTGTCAATCAATCCCAAAGCAGTTTCCTCCTCCTCAACTTGCTCATCAATGAACCAATTGAGCATAGATTGAGTTGCAAAATCACGTTCATCTATCGCTAGCTGATAAATATCATTAATGAGTCCGGTTACAATCTGTTCATGCTTATAGGTATCTTCAAACATGGCGAGAACTGAGTCCCATTCTGTTTGTACCTCATCAATAGGTTTTAGAATCACCCTTCCTCCACGGGAAATAAGATAATTTTTGAACTTAATAGCATGGGCCTGCTCCTCTTGAAACTGAATCTCAAACCAATTGGCTATTCCGGGTAACCCTTTTTCCTGACAATCCATTGCCATAGATAAATAAAGATATGCAGACCAAAATTCAGCATTGATCTGATTGTTTATTGCTTCTTCAATTTTTTTACTTAACATAACTTAATAATTTAATGATTTGACAAATAAAATGAAAATTTTTCCCCGCAAAAGTAAGAAAAAAAAACAACTTCTTCGAAAAAATCTAATATTTCTTAAAAAAACTTAAATTTCTAATTTTTAGGGTTTTATATTAAAATGTTCATTAATTTTGCAGTTTTCCATTTAACACAAAATAACCACTCAATTTTTTGTTTATCCTTTTGAAAAACAAAACAAAACATAACAAAACATAATAAAACATGAGTCGAATAAAAGAAGAACTAAAGGCTTTAGGGATTACTAATCCCGGTACGATTTATCTAAACATTTCTTATGATGAACTGTACAAACATGAAACAATGCCTGATTTGGAAGGGTACGAGAAAGCTTATCACACAAAATCAGGAGCTTTATCAGTGGATACCGGTGTATTTACCGGACGTTCTCCAAAAGACAAATATGTTGTCATGGATGACCAAACCAAAAACACTGTTTGGTGGCATGATCCTAACAAAAAAGGATCAGACAATAAAGCTATCTCTAAAGAAATTTGGAATCATCTTAAACAGATTGGTATCAATCAACTTAACGGAAAGGATATCTACGTTATGGACCTATATGCGGGTGCCAATGAGGATACCAGATTAAAAATCAGATTCATTTCCGAGGTTGCATGGCAGGCTCACTTTGTGAAAAATATGTTTATCAGACCTTCACAAGAGGAATTGGAAAACTTTGAACCTGATTTTATTCTTATCAACAGTTGTAAAGCTACCAATCCGCAATGGAAAGAACAAGGATTGAACAGTGAAGTATTTGTAGCCTTCAACATCACTGAGAAAATGGGTGTTATAGGTGGTTCATGGTATGGTGGAGAAATGAAAAAGGGAATCTTCTCCATGATGAACTATTTCCTACCTTTGAAAAACATTGCAGCTATGCACTGCTCTGCCAACCAAGGAAAAGATGGTAGAACTGCGATCTTCTTCGGTCTTTCAGGAACAGGTAAAACAACCTTATCTACAGACCCTGAAAGAGCATTAATCGGAGATGATGAACATGGTTGGGATGATCATGGTATTTTCAACTTCGAGGGTGGTTGCTATGCAAAATGTATTAACCTGTCTAAAGAAAATGAACCCGATATATATAATGCCATCAAAAGAGATGCGCTATTGGAGAACTTAGTCATTGATGAAGAAGGAAATATCGACTTTTCTTCAGATGCCAAGACTGAAAATACACGGGTTTCTTATCCTATTTACCACATCGAGAACATAGTAAAACCTAAATCAAAAGGGACTCACCCAAGCCATGTGATATTCTTGACCGCCGACGCTTTTGGTGTCCTCCCCCCTGTTTCTATTTTGTCAAAAGAACAAATGATGTATTATTTCCTCAGTGGATATACCGCTAAATTAGCGGGAACAGAACGTGGAATTGTTACCCCAACTCCTACTTTCTCCTCTTGCTTCGGAGCAGCATTCCTAACTTTACATCCTACCAAATATGCTGAAGTATTCGGAGCTAAAGTAGAAGAGCATAAAGCCACAGCTTATTTGGTGAATACGGGATGGATTGGTGGAGGATACGATTCAGGCGGAAAGAGAATTTCGATTAAAGATACCCGCAGAATCATCAATGCTATTTTGAATGATGAATTGATCGATGTAGAAACTGAAGTGGTTAGACCTTTCAATCTGACTATTCCTAAAGCAGTTAACGGAGTAAATCCTGAAATATTAAATCCAATGAATAGTTGGAAAGATAAAGAAGCATTCAAAGAAACTGCAAATAAATTGGCTGCTTCTTTCATCAAAAACTTCGAAACATTTACAGACCAGGAAGATGGGCAAAAATTAGTTCCATTCGGACCTACTCTTTAATCCGATACTTGGATAAAAAAAAGGGCTGCGTTGGCAGCCCTTTTTTTATTGATGAACTATTTTATTGTTCACTTTTTTCGAGATCTTCTTTTAAGTTTTGAAGAACATCTAAATCACCTAATGTTGTTTTTTCTACACTTTCATTCAACTTAGAGATTTCACTTTTTCTTCTTTTCTCTTCTGCTACATTCTTTTTCTCATCCTCGTCTCTTTCATCTTGCCAGATTTTTGAGTGAGAAAGTGTAATCTTCTTAGCTTCTTTTGAAAATTCGATCACTTTGAACAACATTACTTCTTCCAACTTAGGATTGGATTTATCCTCTTTCATCATTCCACGGTTGAAAGCGAAACCTTCGATTCCATAAGGTAAAGCAATCACATAACCTTTATCATTTTGGCTGATTACTGTACCTTCGTGTACTGAATCAATAGTAAATACGGTTTCAAATACATCCCATGGATTTTCTTCCAATTGTTTATGTCCTAAACTTAAACGACGATTTTCTACATCCACTTCCAATACCACAACATCAATGGGGTCTCCAATTTTTGTAAATTCAGCAGGGTGTTTGATCTTTTTAGACCAGGAAAGGTCTGAAATGTGGATTAACCCGTCAACTCCCTCTTCCATTTCAACAAAAATACCAAAATTGGTGAAATTTCTAACTGTTGCTGTATATTTAGAATTCACAGGATATTTTTCAGTGATATTTTCCCATGGATCAGGAATCATCTGTTTCATACCCAACGACATCTTTCTTTCCTCTCTGTCAAGAGTTAACACAACTACTTCGACCTCATCCCCTACTTTAAGGAAGTCATGAGCTGTACGTAGGTGTTGTGACCATGACATTTCTGAAACGTGTAATAATCCTTCAACACCCGGAAGAAGTTCAATAAATGCACCATAATCGGCAATCACTACAACTTTACCTTTTACTTTATCACCCACTTTAAGGTTAGGATCCAAAGCGTCCCATGGATGTGGAAGTAATTGTTTTAGACCCAATGCAATACGTTTTTTGTTTTCATCAAAGTCCAAAATAACAACATTGATCTTTTCATCCAATTGAACAATTTCGTCAGGGTGAATAATTCTTCCCCATGAAAGGTCGGTAATGTGGATCAAACCGTCAACTCCACCTAAATCGATAAACACACCGTAGCTGGTGATGTTCTTAACGGTACCTTCAAGAATTTGTCCTTTTTCAAGACGTGCAATAATATCTGCCTTTTGTGCTTCAAGCTCATCTTCGATTAAAGCTTTATGAGAAACTACCACGTTTTTATATTCGTGATTGATTTTCACCACTTTAAACTCCATGGTTTTATTCACATAGATATCATAATCTCTGATCGGTTTCACATCAATTTGAGAACCGGGTAAGAATGCTTCAATACCGAATACATCAACTATCAAACCACCTTTAGTTCTGCACTTAACATAACCGGTAATAATCTCTTGGTTATCATATGCCTGATTAACACGATTCCAGGATTGTAACAAGCGCGCTTTTTTATGAGAAAGTTGAAGTTGTCCTGATGCATCTTCTTGATTTTCAACATAAACTTCAATTTGATCTCCCACTTTCAGATCGGGGTTGTAACGCAACTCATTGGCAGAAATAACACCATCCGATTTGAATCCGATATTCACAACAATCTCTCTTGAGTTAATGGAAACCACGGTTCCGTTTATCACTTCATTCTCATCAACCGATTTGAATGATCTGGTATATAACTCTTGATATCTTTCTTGTTCTTCAGCTGAATATTTGCTTCCTTTCTTTTCGATTGAATCCCAACTGAACTCATCTAGCGAAGGATAAGCACTTTCGAAAACTCTTTTTGGTCTTTCAGTAGTTGGTTGTTCAACTTCAGGTAGTTCTTCAGCTACTACTTCACTTACTGCTTCAGGTTCTTGTGGTTTCACTTCTTCCTGAACTTCAGCTAGTACTTCTTGAACTTCACCTGCTACTTCCGGAGTTTCTTCCTTTACTTCAGGTGTTTCTACTACCACCTCTTGAATTTCTTCAACCGCTTCCGGTGTTTCTTGTACTGTTTCCGGAGTCTCACTTACCACTTCCGGTGTTTCATTTACTGCTTCCGGAGTAGGTTCTCCTTCACTGTTTTTTAATATTTCTTCTGACATTTTTTACTGATTTGCGAGCAAATCATAATTTTTAATAGGTTTAACATGAGGTTAACTTTCTGAATATCAAACCAAAGAGCCTCATTTGATTTGAGCCTGCAAAATTACATAAAAATCTAATACAACCCTACACTTTTTTGATAAATTGTTAGTAATTTTATTTTTTTCTCTTTTTTGAAATAAAAATAAAAGGGGGGCAGAATTTGAGGTGTCTCTTTTATTATTCCATCACCCCACTCTGGAATATGATAGCTTTTTACCTATGCAGGATCAATTACGAATTAAGAATTACGAATTACGAATTACGAAACGCTACTGTTTCACAAAACGCTTAGATATCTGCCCTTGTTCAGTAGTTAAGCGCACAAGATAAACACCTGATGCAAAATGACTTACATCAATAGTTGTGATCTCTTCTTCAATAGACAATACCCGCATTAATCTGCCATACATATCATAAATATGACACTCGGTTGCTCCCAAGAAATCCCTATCTATCTTCAAATCAATAAGATACTGAGTTGGATTGGGATAAAGTGTCACATATTTTGACAATTCATTCTCATCAATAACTACAGTTGCAAAAGGGATAGGTGTAGTAAACCAACTCTCTCCCGATGAACAGATTGCTTTGACCCTCACATGATAGTGAGAACCACTTTGTAATCCGGTCATCGTATATGAGTTTGTATCAACTGTTACAGTTGTCCAGTTCGTTGCAGAAACCAACTTATAGGCCACTTGCCATGAAGTTTCAGTTCCTCCGGCTGTCCAAGTAGCGGTTGCAGACCGATCTGTTATATTAGTCACTTGCAAATCAGTAGGTAGCAAGCAACTTTGATTCGCAGTAATGTTGTCAATGGCTGCAGGGGGTTGACGAACCGTATAATAATCATTTTTCCAGCAGAAGTAAAGTCTCTTCGTTTGACCGGAATAATCAGCTGCCGGTAGAATATAAGATTCACTTTGCCATGAAGTCTGAGCACCCATAATCGTAGCCAATGCTGTAGCAGTATAATTAGGCGGGTTGACTATACCTGTACAATTAGCAACAGGCATAACTGGATTACCAATATATACGTTAAAATAGTCATAATAGGTATTAAGATAAACTTCACCATTAGACTTCCAATCAAAGCTTAAAACATAATCTGATGTAGAAGGAGTGAAATAAATATCTTTAAACGCCCAAACTACAGCTGAACTGCCACCATACGAATTTGTAACTCCATTGTCAATGGATATATACAATCCATTACTTCCACCGGGTGTATTATTCACTCCCGCTGCATTACCAATATACCAATTGGAACCGGAAGGATTATTTGCAAAAGTAAATCCCGATGGTGTCTCAAAGTCAATAGTAAATGGTACGTCTACAGGAATTTGAACCGTACAGAAAGTTTGTTTTAGAGACCAGTTACTTGTCTCTCCTGAAGCACAAATGGTTCTAACATAAAAGTCATAACAAGTCGATCCGGTTAATCCGGTAAGTGTAACGGAATGAGTAGTCAGTGGGAGAATCGTTCCGGTACCTTGAACAAAGCCTGTTTCTCCGTATTCTATTTCCCAGGTATTACCTGACGAAGAACCGACCCAATCGATATCAGCTGTAGTAGTAGTAACGTTAGAATAACTAATTCCGACAGGGGGTACACACCCTGATGTTCCAATAATGGAAACGTTATCAAGATACCATGCGTCGATATAACTATGTTCTCCATCAATTACCCATGCAAAATAGAGTGAGTCCGCCAAAGGTGCAAACTGAAACGTTTGCGTTGTGGGAGCAATATAACCACCTGTATGAGAGAATGGAAGATCTGTCCATGTTAGTAAGTCCGGACTACATTGTACCTTGATCAAAGTTCCTGGTATATTAATGCTATACAAGTGTTTAAAAGATAAAGTAGCCACTGCGACGTTATCAAAACGAATTAATGGAGAGATGAGACGCGATACTGCCGGGTCCATTCCTCCCCCTCCTCCTACCATCTCCCCGGCACTTCCACCGGCTTGATAACCATTGGGAGAGTGATACCATACTCCTACTGACGATCCTCCCGAATAGGTTTGTGTCCAACAATAAGGTAAAGGTGAAGTTGTAAAATTTTCCGAATAGGGTAATGTACATGTTGCACAAGGAGTACCAAAACCGGCTCTAAAGGACCACATACTGCTGTCACTAACATCACACATAGCTCTCACACGAACCTCGTAGGCTGTAGCAGGATTAAGACCGGTCAATGTAAATGGATTAGTAGATGCCTGCACTACAGTACCTGTAGTAAATCCGGGAACACCATACTCTACCTCCCAATCTGTCACTTCATTGTCAGAACCCCATGCTATAGTAGCAGTTGAGGAACTAACAGAGAGTAAATGGACGTTACTTGGCTGAGGACAACTTTCACGAAAATAGATCTGTACATTAGGCAAAGTAGAAACCAGCAATCCGGGGAAAGGGTTAACCGGATTAGGAATAGGATTACCTTGATTTGTAGATAATCCCCTATTTGTTCCTACATCAGTTGATGTAAAATAGACGGAAGAACTCCATCCTTCCGTTACTTCATTGACAGCTATAACTAAATTATCCACTCCATTATACCCGAATGGTTGATCTAACCGAACCTCAATCCACCCGCCACTGGTTGGAACAAAAATATCCCCATCAAAAACTTCGGTTAAATCAGCTAAAGCAACCCAATCAGTAGCACTTGAAAAAACTGTTTTGGATGTGTTCCCTATATAGATTTTCCAATGCGTTGCAGATGATAAACTTGTATTCCACTCCCTATGCCAGCACAATTTAGTAATGGAATCGTACGTACTATTCCAACCTCCACTCTCCAGCTCAGACTTTAAGACAATATGCTGAGTATAGGAATAGGCATGAAATGTACTAAACGGGATCGTAGATTGTATGGTTGTTCCATGGGTCGTTTGAACCATTTGCGCATTAACAAAACCAAAGTACAATAAGGCAACTAAGAAAAAAAACAATCGTTTTTTCATATTGAACAGGGCTTTTGTTTTACAATTGCAAATGTATAGTTTTTTTGTTAACAATCAACACACAACCGAATTCCAAAAGGAATAATATTACCGAGTGGGGTGATAGATTTGGGTAAAAGGTAAGTCTTGTCTGCCCCCCTTTTTTTTAAAAAATCAGAAATAAGAAATTAGAAATAAGAAATTAGATATGTAGATCATAACATCCTGTAAATCAATTATATCAAGAAAGAATAACGTTCTAAAAAACTGAATAATTCTAAGTTTATCACCCCGTAATTCGTAATTCGTAATTGAAAAATTTCCGCCTTCCGCCTTCAACCTTCCGCCTTCAAAAAAGGGCTATCTCGAAATGAAACAGCCCCTTTTAAACTTAATTTATACTCATGTTACAGTACATGAATGGGAACAAGAATCTCCTTTCCAACTTCTACTGCCTTTTCATTATCAGGAATCAATTTATGGTGTCTTTCCGGTAAAGATTTTTCCAATCCTTTTCTTAAAAACTCGGGATTAATAACCGGTTTAAGTTTTAAGAAACCGCCCAACATAATCATATTAGACAATCTTGCATTACCCAATTCTAAAGATTTATCTGTACCGGCAACCTGATAGATGCTGATATCTTTCCGTGTGGGATGTGCACTGATTCCATTGGGATCATAAATTAACAAACCACCCGGTTTAACACTATTTTCAAATTTATCCATCGATTGTTGATTCAGGATAATCGCTGTATCAAACTGGTTTAACGTTGGAGAGTTAATTCTTTCATCACTGATGATTACAGTAACGTTAGAAGTACCGCCTCTCATTTCTGGTCCGTAAGATGGCATCCAACTCACCTCTTTATTTTGCATTGCTCCGGAGTATGCGAGAATTTTGCCCATAGACAATACACCTTGTCCTCCAAACCCTGCTATAATTATTTCTTCAGTCATATTATTTTATTTTTTAAATTATACAATAGTTATAAGATTCAATTAATCACTCGTGTATTAATCTATTCTTTTTCTGGAACTTTAAGATCACCTAAAGGATAGAATGGCAACATATTTTCCTCTAACCATTCGTTAGCTTTAACAGGTGACATTTTCCATCCTGAGTTACAGTTGGAGACAATCTCAACGAATGAAACTCCTTTGTTCAATTTTTGATATTCAAAAGCTTGACGAATCGCTCTTTTAGCTTTACGAACCAAAGCAGGAGTATAAACAGCTTGTCTGGTTACATAATAAGTTCCGGGTAATTGAGCCACCAATTCAGTAATTTTCAATGGGTGTCCATTAAACTGTTGTTCTCTTCCGTATGGTGAAGTAGAGGTAACCATTCCTTCAAGAGTGGTAGGAGCCATTTGTCCTCCGGTCATACCATAAATTCCGTTATTAACGAAAATAATGGTAATATTTTCACCTCTGTTACAAGCATGAATTGTTTCACCGGTACCAATCGCTGCCAAGTCACCATCACCTTGGTAAGTAAATACAAATTTCTCAGGTCTTAAACGTTTCATTGCAGTAGCTAATGCAGGAGCTCTTCCGTGAGCAGCCTCAACGATGTCCACGTCAAAATAATTGTAAGCCAATACTGCACAACCAACAGGAGCTACACCCAAAGTTTCACTCTGAATCCCCATCTCTTCAATTACCTCAGCTACCAGTTTATGAGTAGTCCCGTGACCACAACCTGGACAAAAGTGCATAACTGTATCAGTCAAAACTTTCGTTTTTTTATACACTAAATTTTCGGGTTTTATAATTTCTTCTCTAGTCATATTATTTTTTATTTTTTATGATTAACAATTATAAAGTTTTTAATACTTCAAAAATTTCTGTTGGAGTTGGAATCATTCCACCATATCTACCATAATGTTGAACAGGAACTCTGCACTCTACCGCCAATTTCACGTCTTCGATCATTTGTCCGGCACTCATTTCTACCGTTAAGATAGATTTAACTTGTTTGCTTAGTTCCAATAATGGTTTTTTAGGGAATGGCCATAAAGTGATAGGACGTAATAATCCCACTTTAATACCTGCTTCTCTTCCCAACTGAACTACTTTTTGACAAATACGAGCTGAAGATCCGTAAGCTACTAAAAGTATTTCAGCATCTTCTGTTTGGAAAGTCTCGTAACGAACTTCATTCTCTTCACAAACTTTATATTTTGCTTGTAATTTATGATTTACTTTCTCTTGTACAACAGGATCCAATTGAAGAGAAGTAATAATGTTATGACCTCTTGACTCAGGTTTTCCTACTAAAGCCCATGGGTGATTTTTAGCGATATATTCATTGGTCCATCTGGGTTTATAATCACCCACTTCCACTTTTTCCATCACCTGACCAATCACTCCGTCAGATAAAAGCATCACAGGATTTCTATATTTGAAAGCCAGGTCGAAACCTAATTCAACAAAATCATACATTTCTTGTACGGAAGCAGGAGCCAATGTGATCAATTTGTAATCCCCATGTCCACCACCTTTTACAGTTTGGAAGTAGTCTGCTTGAGAAGGCTGAATAGTACCTAAGCCGGGACCGCCACGTACTACGTTTACAACCAAAGCGGGTAACTCTGCACCGGCGATATAAGATAATCCTTCCTGCATCAAACTAATCCCGGGGCTGGACGATGTTGTCATCACCCTTTTACCGCAGGCTGCACCACCATATACCATGTTGATAGAAGCTGTTTCACTTTCTGCCTGAAGAACTACCATTCCTGTTTTAGGATATGGGTTTTCTAAAGTTAAATGTTCAAGAATTTCAGACTGTGGCGTAATAGGATATCCAAAATAACCGTCACATCCACAACGAATAGCTCCTTCTGCTATCGCTTCATTCCCTTTCATCAATTTTATTTCTTTTGCCATATTGATATTTTTAAATAAATTAATAATTATAGTTCATTGAAGTATTGAAGTTTCTGTTAAACCTTAACTTTGTAAACTTCAATCACTCCGTCAGGACATAAAATCGCGCAGTTTGCACATCCGATACAAGTATCCGCGATAATCTCTAAGTGATTATATCCTTTTTTGTTCGCTTTTTTGCCAAGCGCAATACATTTCTGTGGACATCCTGTAACACAGACTCCACAACCTTTGCACTTTTCAGTGTCAATTACAATTGTGCCTTTAAATGCCATACTTATTTTTTTTAGTTGATTAGAATATTTGTTCTTTTTTAGAGAATTTACCCTCTTCTCTAAGAGGGTGCTAAATTACTATTTTTTTCGTTACGAATAGTACTTTTTTTATTTTTTATTACAAAAATCCCTGTTTTTTTAATACTTGATTGATTACAGTAGTGAAATAAAGATTATCCTCCTTCTTGTATCTTTTTTCAGTAATAATACGGGCTAAGTTGGGCAATTGGTTCTCTTCAAGTAGTTGCAAAGTCTGAGGATGACTCTCCACCTCCTTATACAATTCATTGATTGATTGTTCATTATAATCCTGATACTCCTCATAATGCACCAAAGCGTCAAGAGGCAACTTATAAGGTCTCTCCGGATTTTCGGCCGGATATCCGACAGTAATGGAAACTAAGGGAACAACACCTGCGGGTAGTTTTAAATAATCGACAAATTTGTCAGCATTATAAATTACTGTTCCCAACCAGCAAATTCCCATTCCCAATGACTCGGCAGCAACACACGCATTTTGAGTTGCAATCATGGCATCCATAATAGCCCAGTGATAGGCTTGAATATTGTTGTATGCTGTAGTCTCCGCATCACGAAACGAACAATATTTGTTGAATCGGTTAAAATCAGCACAAAAAGTCAAAATTAACGGGGATTGTGTCGCCATCGGTTGATTGAAATGGAAAGGAGCCATCTCTTTCATTTTTTCCTTATCCCGAGTTACAACTATGCTAAATAATTGCATACCTCCCATGGTTGAACCACTGGCAGCTGCTTTCAGAATCAGTTCCAAATCCTGATCCGAAATAGGTTGATCACTATATTTGCGAATTGTTCTGTGTTGTAGTAATGTTTTTAGTGTTTCGTTCATATTATTGTGCTTTAAGTCTAATTAATTACTCTGCTTTTTTCTATTTTTCCATCTTTTATGACTCCATAACCATTGGGGGGGGGAGATTCTAATCGTTTCTTCCAACAACGACACATATTGCTCTATTATCCCTCCATAGGGAACTGAGTGGGGCTCCTCAGTTATTAATGTCAGTTCAACCTCGTAATACCCTCTTTTAACCTGGTTAACCTGATAATAAACAACCGGAATATTGTACTTTTTGGCAAAATATTCAGGACCGTAGATCATCGCAGACTCCTGATTTAAGAACTGAGTATAGTATGCTTTTTTCAGATTATTAGGAGATTGATCACTCATCATCATGTAAACTATCGGTATCTGATGCTTTTCATAATACTCAAAACGTTCCCGTATCCTATCCTGAAATACAACCTCAGTCCCGTACCTTGTCCTGGCACGATTGATCAGTTTTTCAAAATTTTTATCGGTATTGGGCTTCCCTACCCCAACCCCGTGATGTTCAAACAGCATATCCAAAGCCAACACCATCCACTCCCAATTGTTGTAATGCCCGGACACCAAAATCACACTCCTCCCCTGTTTATAAAACTGTGAAATCAACTCCGGATTAACACAGTAATATCTCTTTAACAAAGAGTTTTTACTGATGGTTAACATCTTCAACATTTCCACAACCAACTGTATTAAATGACGTTGAAACTGCTTGTATAACTTCAATATTTCAGCTTCATTCAGCTCCGGAAAAGAGTGTCTTATGTTAGAAATAGTTACTTTTTTTCTATAGGGAAAAACATAAGTAATCAACAGATAAAATGGGTAAAAAATAATGTTCAAAACCCACAATGGAAGCCATGATAAGGGGTAAAAAACAGCATAGAATAAAATCTTTATTCCCATTTATTTTGATTTGAATAATTGAGCAAATTCATATAAATTTTCGAAAGAAAAATCAGCTAATTCCACAATCTGATCCCTATTGAGTACTTCTTTTTCTCCAACATAAATTGTTGTCATTCCCAGAGAGTGTCCAAATTGAATGTCCGTAATCATATCCCCAACCATAATAGAGTGTTTAAAGTCTATTTCAGGAAACATTTTTTGGGCCTCAAAAGCCATACCCGTTTTAGGTTTTCTGCACTCACAACCATCTTCCGCTTTATGGGGACAAAAGAAAAAATGATCAACAGCTATATTCTCTTTTTGCAGTTCTTTATTTAATTGATTGTGAATTTGAACCACCTCATCGTATTGACAAAGTCCCTTTCCGACAGATTGTTGATTTGAAACAACAACAATCTTGTAAAACTTCCCTTTTAAAAGATGGAGTGCCTCTTTTACAAACGGCAATATTTTTAACTCATCATAATGAAGCACATATCCACCCACAATTCTTTCATTGATCACTCCGTCACGATCCAAAAAAAGTGTCCATTGAGGTGCTGATAAAACATCATTCACTAAATCGGTTAGCTTCATCTTCGGGAATTAATTTACTTTTCGTTTCATTTATTTTTTCCGTAACATCCCTCAACAATTGTTCTGCCCTACTTTTTTCTGCCAAATAATAATTAATCGAAGAAATATACTGCTCTTTTGTTATACCATATTGATTGAAAAGATCTGCGTATAGTGCACGAGTAACGGACAATCTGTCGGAATCAGGTGGGGTGTAATAGACGATACTTTCAACGATAAATGTTTTCTCTAAAATTACCACCATAGAGTCATAAGGAATCAAATCCGGGGGAGGAGGCACGACTTTCTTTTTCTGACATCCATTCATAAACAGGAAAGGAATAAGCAAAAAAACAAGCCCTATTTTCAATTTTCCGGCACTCATACCTCTGATTTTTTATTAAAAAAGCAGCCATAGAGCTGCTTTTTTTTATGTCGGGCGACCAATGGGATTCGAACCCACGACCTTCGGAACCACAATCCGGCACTCTAACCAGCTGAGCTATGATCGCCATAAATTGGAAATGCAAAAATACAACTTTTTTGATTATAAAAATCGTTTTTTACAAAAAAAATAAACTTTCTATTTTTATTAGAATTAGAGCAAATAATAAATAGATTTTGCGGATTATTTTATGTACCTTTGCGGTTTAAAAAAATACAAAATGCATCGAAAGCTAATTATATTGATTATCAGCGTTTTAACCCTTTTTCAAGTTAAAGGTCAAACGCCGGAAGAGTTCCAATCTATCCTAAATCAGTTCAATGCTGACTCGATTAGCAGAACTGTTCATGACTTAGCGGCTTTTCAAAACCGCTTCTGCAACAATACACCTCAAGGTAACAGGGCAGTAGCAGAATATTTAGTGCAACGATTGAGAGAATACGGAATAGAAAATGCACATGTTGATTCTTTCCAATACGTTGGAAACACTTGGGCCACAGGTCAAATAGATCGCTATTTTTATAATGTAAAGGGAGAAATTCTCGGTAATAGTAATTCTCTTGATCAATATATCATTGGAGCACATTTAGATGCCATTTCCATAAATGATTATTGGATGCTCACTCCTACTGCTCCCGGTGCTGATGACAATGCATCCGGTTGTGCAGTTTTTGTCGAAATTGCGCGTATTTTTCATGAAAACAACCTTCAACCCGCACATAAAATTATCTTTATGGGTTGGGATGCTGAAGAGATCGGCTTAGTTGGATCTTATAACGACGCCGCAATTAGAAACGGTTTGGGTGAATCTTCCTATACAACTGTACTCAATAATGATATGGTTGCCAATCAGCCTGATAATCTCCCATATAAGATAGACCTATACCAATATGATAATGCTATTGAGTTACACGAAGTGGGTACCGATATTCTTGAACAATACACTACAATAACCCCTAATTTTCCTGATGATAATAACACTATGAGAGAGCGCTCTGACAGCTGGGCGTATAGTCAGGCGGGTTGTAAAGCTATTTTTGCCATTGAACACTATTTTACAGGCTATTACCACACTGAACAAGACCTTCCGCAATATCTGAACTATGATTTCGCCAAAGAGGTTGCAAAATATAATTTTGCCCTCCTTTTCCACTACTGTATTGCTGATCTTAATACACTAGGCGAGCATCTGCCGGAACTATCGGAATCAATTCAACTCTATCCAAATCCTGTTCACTCTCAATGCTATATCCGCTCCTCTACTGATAATTCTATACAAAACGTTACTATTCTTGACCTTTCAGGAAAAGTTATTTTTCAATCCACAGATAATGAATTCGAAACAGTACACCCTCTTGATCTATCATTTTTACCTCATGGACTTTTCATGATAAAAATTGACACCAATCAAGGGACTGTATATAAAAAAATTATTAAACAATAAATAAAAATTTATGTCAACAAGTAAGCAAATTATTGAAAGAGACAGTGTTGTCGTAAAGTTTGTAGGAGATTCCGGAGACGGAATGCAACTTTCAGGTACTCTTTTTTCTGATGCAGCAGCTTTAGCGGGCAATGACATTGCCACATTCCCTGATTATCCTGCTGAAATTCGTGCTCCACACAATACCATTGCCGGAGTATCAGGATTTCAAGTGCACATTGGCAAAGAAACCAAAATTATCGGTGACAAATGTGATGTACTCGTAGCCATGAATCCGGCTTCCCTCAAAGCGAACCTTAAATGGATCGACAAAGGAGCTACTATCATCACCGATGGCGATGCCTATGACGAAAAAGCATTAGAGAAAGCAGGCTACGAAAGTAACCCCCTAACTGATGGATCTTTAAGCTCTTACAATGTAATTGCTCCCCCCATTTCTACTTTAGCTCAAGAAACAGCCAGCCAATATGGCATGGATACAAAAAATGCTGCCAGAACAAAAAATATGTTCTGCTTGGGCATGGTTTATTATATTTTCAATTTTGAACTAAACACTCCGGGTACACTCATAGATAGACGTTTTAAAAAGAAACCCGAAGTTGCTGAAGTAAACAAAAAGGTTTTGGAAGCCGGCTATAATTTTGCAGAAACTATTGAAGCCTTTGAATCCAGATTCCAAATCTCTAACGTACAACTTCCAAAAGGAAGATATCGTAATATTACCGGTAATATTGCAACAGCATGGGGATTACTGGCAGCTTCCGAACGTTCCGGAAGAGATCTTTTCTTAGGTTCCTATCCTATCACTCCTGCTACCGAAATTTTAATTGAGATTGCTCAGCACAAATCATTAGGAGCTAAAGTTTTCCAGGCAGAAGATGAAATCGCAGGAATCTGTTCCGCTATTGGTGCATCCTTCGCCGGTTCATTGGCTGTAACTACTACATCCGGTCCGGGACTTTCATTAAAGACTGAGGCTGTTGGATTAGCAGTTATGACTGAACTTCCCATTGTAATTGTAGATGTCCAGCGTGCAGGTCCTTCCACAGGTATGCCCACTAAATCTGAACAAGCCGATTTGAATATGGCACTCTACGGTAGAAATGGTGAAGCTCCTTGTATAGTAATAGCTGCTTCCTCATCAAGCGATTGTTTCTACGCTGCTTATAATGCTGCAAAATATGCCTTGGAAACCATGACTCCGGTTATTTTATTAACCGATGGTAAAATTGGACAAGGAAGTGAATTGTTCAGGATTCCTAAAGTAGCTGATCTTCCTGCTATCAATCCTCCTATTGTTCAACCTAATGATCCCGATTTCAAACCTTATCGCAGAGATCCGGAAACTCTGGTTCGTGGATGGGCTATCCCCGGAACAGAAGGATTACAACACAGAGTTGGTGGACTGGAAAAGACCGATATCTTTGGAGCAGTTTCTACTGATCCTTTAAACCATGAAAAAATGATTAACAACAGGTATGAAAAAGTCATGAGACTGGCTAACCGTATTCCTAAACAAGAAGTTACCGGTTGTGTGGATGCCGATACTTTGGTTGTAAGTTGGGGTGGAACAAAAGGAAGCATTGAAACTGCCGTGAAAGAGGTGAACAAATCAGGTAAAAAAGTAGCACATGCTCACTTCTCTTACATCATGCCACTACCTTCCAATACTGCGGAAATCTTTGCAAGGTATAAAAAAATACTGGTATGTGAATTAAACACCGGACAGTTCGTTGGCTATTTGAGAGCAACACTTCCGGATTTCAAATACCTACAATATAATAAAGTTCAAGGATTACCTTTTACTGTAGGTGAATTAGTAACAGTTATAAACAATACATTATAGGAGGCTATTATGGGAAACAAACAAATACAACAATCACCTGTTTTAACACACGAAGATTTTAAAAGTGACCAAATGGTTAAATGGTGTCCCGGTTGTGGAAACCATGCAATATTGAATGCTGTAACCAAAGTTTTTCCTTTGGTAGGACATAAAAAAGAAAATTATGTAGTAGTATCCGGAATTGGTTGTTCCTCCAGATTCCCCTACTATGTGAGCACTTACGGATTTCATAGTATCCATGGTCGGGCGAATGCCGTTGCAACCGGTGTTCGTATTGCCAATCCAAAACTAAGTGTTTGGATTCCAACCGGCGATGGTGACTCATTAGCCATCGGTGGAAATCACTTCATTCATATTATCCGTAGAAACCTTGACGTTAATATTATATTGTTTAACAATAAAATTTATGGATTAACTAAAGGACAATATTCCCCAACATCTGAAATGGGATCAGTAACAAAAACTTCACCTTTTGGAACTATAGAACATCCTTTCAAAGTGGGAGAACTGGTTATTGGAGCCCAGGGAACATTCTTTGGTCGTGCAGTAGACACCAATCCAAAATTCATTACTGAAGTGATGGAGGAAGCTGCAAAACATGACGGAACATCAGTGGTTGAAATGCTTCAAAATTGTGTGATTTTCAATGATGGAACACACAAAATTATTACCGATAGAGAAACCAAAGATGATATGCAGTTGATTTTGAGACATGGTGAAAAAATGATCTTTGGAAAAGAACGCAATAAGGGTATTGCACTTGACATTAACGGATTAAAAGTGATTACTTTTGATCCGAATGGTCCTATTCCCGATGAAATTTTAGTACACGATATGTACAATCCATCTCCCGGAGTTCACTTGATGTTAGCCAAAATGTATCCTCCTCAATTCCCTATTGCACTGGGTGTTATTCGTTCAGTTCCTGCCAATACCTACTGTCGATTGTTAGCCAATAGCATAACTGAAGCCAAAGCTAGTCAAAAGATTAAATGTGTTGATGATTTATTGAACAGTGGAGATACCTGGGAAATCTAAGAAATTTCGGATTCTTTTGAAGTAAGAAGTAAGAAGTAAGAAGTAAGAAATACACTGTTTGGAAATATATCTCCTTGAAAATCTATATTATAAACAATTTCTAATTTCTTATTTCGTATTTCTAAATTAAAAAAAAGGGGGCAGATCAATGTCCCCTTTTTAGTTATTGCATTTCCCCACTCGGAAATGACTCTGGAATTATTTCCAATTACGAATTACGAATTACGAGATCGTAAATTTAGAATTTAGAGTTTAGAATTTAGAATTGAAATTTTGTTATAGTGTTGTATTTTGCAGCATAACCCCGAAGGGGTGTCATTATTATAGCGCAAAGTTGACCCCAAGAGCCAAATAAACCCCGTAGGGGTGACATTATGAAGTGTGAAATATGAAGTTAGAAATTTGAAATAAGTTTTTTTATAATATAACATCCTGATAATCTGGTTTATAGATCCAAAATCAAAATTATCCCAAAAGGGTGACATTATAGTAAATTTGGGCTAAAGCCCTTTGTTTCAGGGGGATAATTCCTATCCGTGCCCTAAAGGACACGACTATTGATAATTCGTAATTGATCCTGCATATCTAAGAAGGTATAAATTCCAGAGTGGGGTAAAAGGATATCTATAGCGTATTGGACGTTCTGCCCCCCAATATTTTTTATTTCCAAAAAAACAGAAAGAAGAAATTAAAGAGCCAAAAATTTTAAATAGACGCAGTAGGGACAGGTCGCGACCTGTCCTCCGACAATAATTTTCCCAAATAAACAAAAAGAGACGCGGCAAGCCACGTCTCTGTAATGATATAATTAATATTTCGAAATCCCGAAATTGTTAGTCTTAGTACAAGAACCCTAATAAAATTCCGGCTGCAACAGCACTACCGATTACACCCGCTACGTTAGGACCCATAGCATGCATTAAAAGATAGTTCTTTTTGTCATACTTTAGACCTTCAACAAGAGATACACGAGCAGCATCAGGAACTGCAGATACACCGGAGTTTCCAATTAAAGGATTGATCTTGTTTCCTTCTTTTAGGAACAGATTTAAAAACTTAACAAATCCCACGCCTGCTGCAGTAGCAAAAATAAATGATAAGGCTCCCAAACCAAAAATCAAAACAGAATCGGTTGTTAAAAAGTTAGTTGCTTGCGTAGATGCTCCCACTGTAAGTCCAATTAGAATGGTTACTATATCAATAAGAGGACCATTTGCAGTATTTGCCAACCGTCTTGTAACCGTACTCTCTTTCAACAAATTTCCAAAAAAGAGCATTCCAAGAAGTGGAAGTGCACTAGGAACTAAAAAAGTAGTTAATAAAATACCCAATATAGGGAAGAAAACTTTTTCACGATGTGAAACCGCTCTGGGTGGCCTCATTTTAATTAATCTTTCACGATCACTCGTCAGAAGTCTCATGATAGGAGGTTGAATAACAGGTACTAAGGCCATATAAGAGTAGGCTGATACCGCAATAGCTCCCATCATTCCCGGAGCCAGTTTTGAAGCCAGGAAGATCGCAGTTGGACCATCCGCACCGCCGATAATACCGATAGCTCCCGCCTCCATTGCCGAAAAGCCTATTAAAAGCGCAGATATATAAGCTGCAAAAATACCAAACTGTGCAGCTGCACCAATTAAAATCAGTTTAGGGTTAGAAATTAGGGCTGAAAAGTCTGTCATCGCTCCAATCCCAAGAAATATCAATGGCGGATAGACCCCTTTAATAACTCCAAAATAAAGATAATTCAAAACCGAGCCGCTTTCATACACCCCCACCTGTAAACCTCCGATAAAGGGAATATTCCCTACTATCATTCCAAAACCAATAGGAATCAATAATAGAGGTTCATACTCTTTAATTATACCCAAAGCTATGAAAAAAATTCCGATAGCAATCATTATCAAATGCCCCCAGGTTACATTGGCAAACCCGGTATATTGATAAAATTGCGCTATTCCAAATTTAAAAAATTCTAAAAATTCCATTTTAAATACATTTAAGATTATCGAGTTATCCTATAACTACTAAAACATCACCTTCCATAACGGAATCACCTTTATCAACTTTGATCTCTTTGATCACACCCTCTTTGTCTGAATCGATATTGTTTTCCATTTTCATGGCCTCCAATAACAAGAGATGATCTCCGGGTTTTACGTGATCACCAACTTTTACAAAGATGTCCAAAATTACTCCGGGTAGTGGAGATTTAAGAGGTCTTACATCAGATGCGGCAGCCGGTGCTTGCGCAACTGTTGTGCCGGCAGCTCCGGCTCTGGGAGCAGCAGGTGCTGCTACTTTAATGACGGTTTTAGGTTGAACAATCTTCTCCATCTCCATTTCAACTTTATAAGGAGTTCCATTCACCTCCACCTGAGCAACATTGCCTTCAACATCGACAATATCAACCGAGTATTTATTTCCGTTTATTGTAAATTTATAATTTTTCATTTTTATTTATTTTTTAATCAAACAAAATCTTATTTTCTTCTTGGAATTCTTCTATGAATCAACTGTTTTTGAGCCCAGGGAGAAGCGTGAACTTTAGGAGTTTCTATCGTTATGATCTCACTCTCATAATCGTGATTCTTATTAAAATGAAGATGGATAGCCATGCCAATAGCTGCTAACTCTTCTCCGGAATCAGCCTTTGTCGGATCAATAACCTTTTTCATTGCCACCTCGGAGGAGATGCCCTGTTTTTTATCTTGATATTTTTTAATCCACACCGGAACAAGTAAATTAAGACGAGCGGATAATTTTAGTAAAACATAGATAATAAATAGTGCTGAAAACACAACGGTCATAGAAATAATGGTAAGAATAATCCCATATTGATCTTGTGCCTGTACTAATTCAGACTTGGTAGCCTCATCAATAGGATAGTTTTGAGCTCCGGGTGTAAAATAGTCCAGGGTATCTTTATTTTTAACTAAAACCCCGGCTATCTCAACAGAGTCAAGACCATAATCCTTTTTATAACCATAGGAGTGGGTTGCGGTCCTTAAGGAAGGAGGAAATTCAAAAAAATCAATAATTGTTTTGCCACTTGAAGAAATCAAAGCAATATAATTACTTGACGTTGAATCCGATGGATCAAAGTTAGTATGAAATACACCATAAGTAGGTAAATTATCCAGATAAAAAACAAGAAATCCCCTTGTTGGAATTAATGTTTTGGGGTCTCCTTTTGGAATCCTATACCATCTTGAAGGGTCTCCTGCGGCAAAACCTGTGGTATCATTAGTTAAATAACACTCTTCAATATTTACGCTATTGTAAGAGGTATTAAAAATTTCAACCCAAGGAACATTTTTACCATACTCATCTACTAAATTATCAACATTATTGATCATCAACTCATTAATTCTCAGGTCACTCTGTGATTGAGCACCCACAGAAAGAGGGATCAATAAGGAGAATAAAAAGATAAAATATTTATAATTTATTTTCATCATTGTTCTATTTAAAAATTACATAGGACAGTTATCATGTTTTTTAGCAGGATTTTCGAGACGTTTATTTTTAGTAGATTCCAACGCTCTAATCACTCTAAATCGAGTATTACGAGGTTCAATCACATCATCGATATATCCATATTTAGCTGCTACATAAGGATTGGCAAATGCTTCTCTGTACTCATTTTCCATTTCAGCAACAAATTCAGCTTGTTTTTCCGGATCTTCAATAGCGGCAATCTCTTTACCTCTTAAGATCTCAATTGCTCCCTTGCCTCCCATAACAGCAATTTCAGCGGTTGGCCATGCGTAGTTGATATCACCTCTCAAGTGTTTTGAACTCATTACACAGTAAGCACCACCATAATTCTTTCTTAAGATAACTGTAATTTTTGGAACAGTAGCTTCACCATAAGCGTACAACAATTTTGCTCCATGAACAATTAACCCGCCGTACTCTTGTCCTGTTCCGGGTAAGAATCCGGGAACATCAACCAAAGTAACCAAAGGAATATTAAACGCGTCACAAAAACGGATAAAACGTGCTGCTTTTCTTGAAGCATTGATGTCAAGCACACCGGCTAAATATTTAGGCTGATTGGCAACGATACCAACAGATCTTCCGTTAAATCTAGCATATCCGATACAAATATTAGGAGCAAAGTTGGGTTGAATTTCTAAAAACTCACCATTGTCCACAATACCATGAATTACCTCTTTAACGTCATACGGTTTATTTGGATTATCCGGAATAATTGCATTTAAAGCTTCATCCAAACGATTGATCGGATCATCATTCGGTATAATGGGAGCCTCTTCCATATTATTTGAAGGCAAATAACTCAAGAGTTGTCTAATGGTTTGAATACCTATTTCTTCATTATCTACGGCAAAATGTGCTACACCCGATTTTGTTGAGTGAATCGATGCACCGCCCAAATCTTCAACTGTCACATCCTCATTGGTTACAGTTTTTACTACTTTTGGACCGGTTACAAACATGTAACTGGTATTCTTAGCCATCATAATAAAGTCTGTCAACGCGGGCGAATACACTGCACCACCGGCACAAGGTCCAAAAATTACTGAAATTTGAGGAACTACACCGGAAGCCAGGATATTTCTTTGGAAAATCTCAGCATAACCTGCCAAACTGTTTACTCCCTCCTGAATTCTCGCACCACCGGAGTCATTAAAGCCCACAACGGGAGCCCCCATTTTCATGGCTTGGTCTAAAACCTTACAAATTTTATTTGATTGAGTTTCTGATAATGAACCTCCAAAGATTGTAAAATCTTGAGAATAAACGAAAACAAGTCTACCCTCTACAGTTCCATAACCGGTTACAACCCCATCAGATAAATACTTTTCTTTTTCGAGACCAAAGTTTGTACAACGGTGAGTTACAAACATGTCAAACTCTTCAAAGCTTCCTTCATCGAGCAACATCAATATTCTCTCTCTTGCCGTGAATTTCCCTTGAGAGTGTTGCCTGTCAATTCTCTTCTGCCCCCCACCCAAGCGTGCCTCTTCTCTCAACTTAAGTAGTTGATTAATCTTTTCTTGCATTGTCATAATAACATGATATTTAATTGGTTAACCATTTAACGTTAGTGTAAATTTTAATCAGCGAAGATACTATTAATTTTCCACTTAAATGCAAAAAAAAAGAAAATAAATTATTCTTATTTCTTTTTTCTAAAAAGGGTCCAAAACATCAGTAAAAATGAGAGTAATTTAATTGCTATCCAAAAGAAATTAAAGGGCTACTCAACAGATACGGATTTGGCTAAATTTCTTGGTTTATCTACGTCACAACCCCGTGCTACAGCGATATAATAGGCTAATAGTTGCAATGGAATAACAGAAATAAGGGGGGAGAGCAATTCATCGGTTTTAGGAACTTCAATGCAATAATCCGACATTCCTTTCACTATAGTGTCGCCTTCAGTAACTATTGAAATAATAATTCCCTTACGTGTTTTTACTTCCTGAATATTACTCACCACTTTTTCGTAGGTTTCCTGCGCAGTAGCTACAACAAAAACCGGCATATTTTCATCTATCAATGCAATAGGCCCATGCTTCATTTCAGCTGCAGGATAGCCCTCTGCATGAATATAGGATATCTCTTTTAATTTTAATGCTCCCTCTAACGCGACCGGGAAGTTAATTCCTCTTCCCAGATAGATTGCATTGGAAGAATTGACAAACTTCGAGGCTATCTGCTTGATCTCCTCATCTTTTTGCAATACTTTTTCTATTTTATCGGAAATAGTCTCCAATTCAGAAATATAATGATGATAAGCTGATCGGGAGATCACTCCTTTTTTTTGTGCTAAACTCAAAGCCATCAAGAAGAGAACCGTTACTTGAGAAGTAAATGCTTTGGTGGAAGCAACACCTATTTCCGGTCCGGCATGAATGTAGGAGCCTGCATGAGTTGCACGCGCAATAGAGGAGCCAACTACATTACAAATTCCGATCACAGTTGCATTTTTTTGTTTTGCCAGCTCAATGGCTGCCAAAGTATCTGCCGTTTCACCCGATTGTGAAATGGCTATCAATACATCATTATCCTTTATTATCGGATCCCTATACCTAAACTCGGATGCATATTCTACTTCTACAGGTATTCTCACCAATGATTCAAACAGATATTCTCCTACTAAACCCGCATGCCATGAAGTCCCACAGGCAGCAATAATATATCGTTCTGCATTGAGCATTTTTTGTTCATATTCAATGATACCACCCAGAGCTACTACATCTTTTTTTACATTGATTCTACCTCGCATGGAGTCTTTAATGGCCCTGGGCTGTTCATGGATCTCCTTCAACATAAAATGTTCAAATCCCCCCTTTTCAATCTGTTCCAACTGCATTTCCAATTTCTCAATAGAAGGCATTTTTTTACCATCTTTAATATTGAAGATCTGCAATGGTTTATTGGGATCCAGTAGTGCTACATCTTCATCTTCCAAGTAGATTACCTGGTTGGTATACCCTACCATGGGAGCTCCGTCTGAACCGATATAATACTCATTTTCTCCTACTCCAATTAATAATGGGCTTCCTTTTTTTGCCACAATTAATTGATCGGGTGCCTCAACATCCAAAATCACAATAGCATAGGTTCCCAAAACCAAACCTAATGCCATTTGAACTGCCTCAATCACCGGTAACTTTTCAACTTTAGCTACTTCCTGAATTAAATGGACCAAAACCTCTGTATCTGTATTGCTTTGAAAATGATACCCTTTATTGATTAACCCTGTTTTCAGAGTCATGTAATTTTCAATAATTCCATTGTGTATTAACGCAAGCTTGCCATCTGTCGAAAGGTGTGGGTGTGCATTTTGTGTATTGGGTTCCCCGTGGGTTGCCCATCGTGTATGCCCAATACCAACATGAGCTTTTGTATTTTTATCTGCACAATAATTCTCCAGGTCACTCACTTTTCCTTTTGTTTTATAGAGGGAAATTTCCCCTTGAGTCATCAGTGCTACTCCGGCACTATCATAACCGCGATATTCAAGTCTATGCAACCCGCTAATTAATATAGGATAAGCCTCCTTGCGTCCGGTATAGGCAACAATTCCACACATATTTTTAATCTATTTTAAAAGTTCGAAATCAAAATTCAGTATAAGAAATCTCCAGTCTGAGTCTCAAAGCCGGATCAAATGGGTCAGTTCCTGCAAACAACAAACGATTTCCCCGCACACCGGATCCTGAAACAAGAAGATAAATATAGTTTTCAAATTGATCCTGTAAAATCAGTTGTTGTATATAGCGAGTAATTCTTATTCTATACTGCTTCTTATCCGCAATGTAGTTCCCCCCAAAATAATCTCCTGAAGTATAAATGGGATCATCCGGAATAAAGACAATTCCATCTTTCTTGGAAACAGCTTGTAATGATAAAGCTGCCGGTTGAAAGAAATATTCAGGATCTTCCGAAATGTTTGTGATAACCAATTCTGCCCTATTAATCACAACATTCTTGTCCTTAAACATCTCTTTTACATTCGGGAATTTTATTTTAGTTTTAACACCACCCGTGGCTTGAGCGTAGAGTATATCCCGACCCAAATTGGGATCATTGGTATCCCTGTTAATCACCTGATTAATAAAATGAGACGAAGCAAGAGCATAATCATGTTCAAATTGATTAAATCTAATCGCACTATTACTTGTTACCAGTACATATCTCTTCGAAACACCATGAACAGTATAGTAGATTGAAATATTTGAAAGGGTTGATGTTAAGAGCACATTCAATAAGGAACCTGTTTGATTAGGATCTTCAACTGTAATATAAAGACCCTTAAAAAACTGGGCAAATAGAATCGGACTACTCATCTGAGAGGAATTATTTAAAAAATGATGTCCAAATTCATCGGTCAACCTAATTCTTAAATGTGGATCATAATTATTGGTATCAATCGTAACTTTGGTTCTTGGAGTAGGTGTTACGGTATAATTAGGATCATAGGTTAAATTCTCATGATCCACTTGAACGGAGCTATGCGAATTATATGCTGAATCGGCACTCAGTGCTTCAGTCAGCTCATAAACTCTAATGGGTAGCGGCGTAAGTGTATCCCCGAAAAAACCGGTAACCCTAAGCGACAACACAATAGAGTCCAAAACAGGGTTAAAACCAAAATCCACACTATTCCCCGATAACATATACTGGGTATAAATTGAAGCTTTAGTAGTTCCAAACGTTGGATCTTTTACAAATCCTAAAACATTATTCGCTAAATTCTTTGTTGAAAGAGAATCCTCCAGTACCGAATACGCGATCAATTGAGGTGAGTTAGTAAAACTGGTTCCTAGAAGATCATCAGGATCTCTTAAATTGAGTCCTATAGAAGAGTACTCTTCATTACAAGATAACAGTAATAGGGCGAGCACAACCCCAATAAAAAGTGTTGGGAATCTCATTTTTTAGTTATTTCTTAACTATTTTTTAGAAGTTCATCATAGAAAGCTTCATAATCATCAACATAATCCTCCTTATCAGGATGATGCATTACGGAAAGTCTCTCATTTTCTTCAATATAGGAAATAATCTGCTTTTTAATATCCGGATGCCCAATAACAACGGCATCAGAATGTTTAATGGCAGATTTAGTTATAGCGTCATATCCGGGATTTTTGAAATCCCCTACCTCTTCTTTTGGTATTCCGGTCAATTTCATTTTCTTACTCAAGGAGGAGGATAACTTTTCAGGGAAATGATCATTATAAACAGAATACACTATTTTGGAGTCTTGGAAAAGAGGATTATCCTTATACACTGTTCTAATAAATAGGGGAACCAAAGAGGTAATCCAACCATGACAATGGACAATGTCAGGAATCCAACCTAACTTACGTACGGTTTCAATAACACCTTTTGCAAAAAAGAGCAACCTTGAATCATTATCAGGCAAAAAAACTCCTTCTCCCTCTTCCCCTTCTTCCGGCTCTGAATGAAACATCCCCTTATGTTGGAAAAAATCTTCACTGTCTATAAAATAGATTTGCATCCTGACAGATTGAAGTGAAGCAACTTTTATTATAAGCGGATAATCCGTATCTTCAATAATAATATTTTGCCCTGACAAACGAATCACCTCATGAAGTAAATTTTTTCTTTCATTGATATGTCCATATTTGGGCATAAAAGTTCTAATTTCGTTTTCTCTTTCTTGAATCCCTTGTGGTAAATATCGGCAAATAGAGGATATATGATCTTCTTCTAAATAGGGGTAGATTGCTGAAGCAATGTAAAGTACTCTTTTCTTATCCATAGACATAATTTTACGTTCCACAAAAATATATAAAAAAAATGAGAATTTACAACTTTTTCAGCAAAATAATTTATTTTTAACTTTTATTAAGTGCAGTTTTGTAGGCGATCGCGTCTGTTTCGCGGAGCATAATAAAAGTATAATCCAATATCAGTACCAACCAAAATAAAGTTTAATGCATAAAAAAACAGGACGATGTCCAATGCATAGAAAAGTTTATGAATTATCCCGAAAACATACCCTATTAGAATGATAATCATAAATGTTACGCTCTTTCCCAGAACAAACCGAGTTTTCAAAGTTTTGAAAATGGAAATAGGCCAACTTACTGCAAAGCAAAGAAGCATTGCAATCTCAAAAAAACTAAAACTTTTTTCTAACATACTTTATTATCTTCCGGATGTTCGCAAAACTCTGTTAACACACCGAAAGTCGATTTAGGGTGCAAAAAGGCTATATTCAATCCTTCAGCTCCCTTACGAGGTTGTTTGTCAATCAGTTGAACTCCATTGGCTTCCACTTTTGAAAGTGCTTTTTCTACACTGTCTACGCAAAATGCGACATGATGAACTCCCTCACCTCTCTTTTCAATAAATTTTGCTACAGTGCTATCTTCACTCATCGCCTCTAAAAGTTCAATTTTAGTTTCACCGACCATAAAAAATGCAGTTCTTACTTTCTGATCGTGAACCTCTTCGATATTATAACATTGTAAACCTAAAACATTTTCATAATAAGGGATTGCCTCTTTCAAGCTTTTAACAGCTATTCCAATGTGTTCAATGTGAGAAATTTTCATAATCAATATGGGTTTAAAATTAATAATTTTTAATCTCTTCCCTCCACTCTATTCAATATAGTTGTATGATGTTTCAGTGTTCTCAATACCAACATCAACAGCAAACATATCAATAATATGTAGAAGGATATTCTTAGGGGTATAAAAGGGAATTGATCACTCAACAGATATGCCCCAAATCGATAAGCCGTGATATAATCGACCAATGTGTAAATCAAAGCCATAGCAAACAGTCCGGGATACTCTCTGCGAAGCACTGTTTTCAATGAGAATGGAATTTTTGAGGGTATTCGTTTTTTGAAAGAAGGAATAAAAGGGGGGACTTGATCCGCCCACTCCAGGAACTGATTTCCGAACTGCTTTTCCAGGTACCTCTCCTCGGCAAACATGATTCTTTCATAATAGAGCCAAAACAGTAGCGAAACGATAATAAAAAGGAGTATATCCAAAGTAAAAATCAAAAATCCCGCCCACATCAAATAATTCCCTAAATAGAGTGGATGACGAACCACAGAATAGATCCCTGTCGTATTCAGTTGTTTGGCAACTTGTTTTTCAGTATTTCTTCCGGAAGTTCCGTGAGGTGTAGTGCCAATAGCATAACATCGAATTCCCAATCCCAAAAAAGAGATCAATATCGATATCACTGCTACAATCGGTTTAACGATATACTCTGCAGTATGAGCAGATATAAAATTATACACTGTTTGATTCCCAAAAAGTAAAATCGGCAATGCTAATATCAGGATATAGAGTGGAATGATACCTCGTTTCCGAAATAATCTGTTTCCGATAGCTTCAAAAGAATGAATCAACGCCATACCAACATTTTTTTCAGGTGCAAAAGTACATAAAAAAGTAACACAAATAAAAAAAGCGGCATTCGCCGCTTTATATCTATTAGTTTCCTCTTCTCTCTTTAATACGCGCCTTTTTACCGGTAAGTCCGCGAAGATAATAAATACGAGCTCTACGAACAACCCCTCTTTTATTCACGGCGATTCCGGCAATAAATGGAGATGCAAAAGGGAATATTCTTTCAACTCCAACGCCACCTGAAATTTTTCTAACGGTAAACGTTTTAGTTACACCATGACCGCCAATTTGAATTACAACACCTTGAAACTGCTGAATTCTTTCTTTAGCACCTTCTACAATTCTATAAGAAACTGTAACGGTATCTCCGGCATTAAACTTAGGAAATTCCTTAACAGTGATTAAGTTATCCTCTACGTATTGAATCAATTCTTTTTTCATCTTCCTCTATTTTTTCTTTATATGAAACGCTTTCATTTTTGAGGTTGCAAAAGTACATAAAAAAAGCTTACGCTCAACCGGTTCTGCAAAATATTTTTTTTATTTACTCTTTTTAAGGTGAAAACGCCTGTAATCAACACCTTAAAAGGAAGCACTTCTCCGTTGAAACAGTGATTTAAGAGAGGAAACATAGTCCAAATGAGTATGAATTTGAGCATAGTCGACACCTACTTTGGTAAATTGTTCAGCACTATATTGCTGTTGACTATGCCACCAATGACGATATCTCTCTCTTGCTTTTCGATCTGAACTGTCAATATACTGTATCGCACCGGTCTCTGCATCTTTGAGCTTAATCAACCCCATATTCGGTAATACCCCATCTTGTGGATCTGTCAGCTGTAATGCCGTAATATCATGCTTATTGGAGGCTATCCGTAATGATTTCTCAAATGATTTACTGACAAAATCTGAAAGCATAAATACGGTTACTCTTTTTTTTAGAGCATTCGTTAAATATCGCAATGCTTCATCAATATTGGTCTCTGTTTCTTGCGGTTTAAAATCAATTAACTCCCTGATTATTCGAAGAATATGAGTTCTCCCTTTTTTGGGAGGAATAAACTTCTCCACTCTGTTTGTGAAAAAGATCACCCCAACTTTATCATTGTTAGATATAGCGGAAAAAGAGAGAACGGCAGCCAGCTCTGTAATCAAATCCGATTTTTGTTGAACTCGTGTCCCAAAACGTGTAGAAGCACTAATATCGATCAATAGCATCACAGTGAGTTCTCGTTCCTCTTCAAAAACTTTAACATAAGGGTGATTAAATCGCGCAGTTACATTCCAGTCTATGTTTCTGATATCATCCCCATATTGATATTCACGCACTTCACTAAAGGTCATACCTCGGCCTTTAAATGCACTATGATACTGCCCCGAAAAGATCTGTTGTGTTATCTTACGGGTTCTAATCTCAATTTTTCTGATCTTTTTAATTAATTCAACTGAATCCATACCATCATTCTTTTTCCTACCTCCGACATGTTATTAGGGAACTTCTACACTATTGAGAATCTCATTGATAATATCCGATGTTGTGATATTTTCCGCTTCTGCTTCGTAAGTTAATCCGATCCGATGTCTCAATACATCATGACAAATAGCCCGTACATCCTCAGGAATTACATAACCTCTTCTCTTGATAAAAGCATAAGCTTGAGCTGCCAAAGCTAAATTGATGGTTGCTCTGGGTGAAGCTCCGTATTGAATCATATTTTTGAACTGTTCTAACTTATACTGTTCAGGATAACGAGTAGCAAAAACAATATCCGTAATGTAGTGGCTGATCTTCTCGTCAATATACACCTCTTTCACTACTTCCCTGGCTTTTAAGATATCTTCTATCTGAAGAATTGTCTGAGTAGTAGGAAGTTTCGAATCCAAATGTTGTTTCAATATCAGTTTCTCCTCCTCTTTGGATGGATACTGAATCACAACTTTCATCATAAAACGATCGACTTGTGCCTCAGGGAGCGGATAAGTTCCTTCCTGTTCTATCGGATTTTGAGTTGCCATCACCAAAAAAGGTTCCTCTAAGGGATATGTTTGTTCCCCTATCGTAATCTGTTTTTCCTGCATCGCTTCCAACAATGCACTTTGTACCTTAGCCGGTGCTCTGTTGATCTCATCTGCCAAAATAAAATGAGCAAAAACGGGTCCTTTTTTCACAATAAACTCTTCGTTTTTTTGACTGTAGATCAAAGTTCCAATTAAGTCGGCAGGCAATAGATCCGGAGTAAATTGGATACGACTAAATTTAGCATTGATAATATTTGCCAACGACTTAATTGCCAATGTCTTAGCTAATCCTGGAACCCCTTCGAGCAAAATATGTCCTTGCGTTAACAGACCAATCAAAAGACGTTCGATCATATGTTTCTGTCCCACAATGACCCGATTCATCTCCATGTTGACCATCTCCACAAAGGCGCTCTCCTTTTGGATTCTTTCATTCAATTCTCTAATATCCACTTGAGTATTCATAATTGATTTTAATATAGTTTTCAGTTTCTGAAACGAAAGTAAGTTTATTTTTATTGTACCACAAATTCAAAGAACAGGATTAAATCTGTTCTTTTTTGGTCTGTGATTCCCAGTTTTTTAGAATCGCTTCACAGGTTGCTATATCCTCTGCAGCCATTAATTGCAACTTAATCGGTTTAAAAAATGGGATTGCTTTGAAATAGCCGGCATAATGCCTTCGCATCTCCAAAAGCGCTATTTTTTCGTTTTTGTTTTGAGCCATATTCCTTAAATGTTCCAGGCAAAGCTCTATCCGCTCTGCGAGGGTGGGAATCTGCGGGGGGATCCCCCCAATATATTTTTTTACATGATTAAAAATCCAAGGATTACCAATCGCCGCTCTTCCAATCATAATTCCATCCACACCATACCGCTGCTTATACTCTATCGCCTTCTGACCGGAATCAATATCTCCATTCCCAATAACGGGAATTTGAAGTCGGGGATTCTGCATCACCTCCCCTATTAAACTCCAATCAGCTGTTCCGGAATAAAACTGAGAACGAGTTCTCCCATGAATTGTTATCCCCTGAACCCCAATATCTTGCATCCTTTCAACCACCTCCACAATGGGCTTATTAGTATAATCCCATCCCAACCGTGTTTTAACGGTTACCGGCAATTTTACATGTTTCACCACCTCTTCTGTCAGATAGACCATCTTAGGAATATCTTTCAAAATTGCCGATCCTGCTCCCTTGGAAACCACTTTTTTTACCGGACACCCCCAGTTGATGTCAATAAAATCGGGAGCTGCGGATTCAGCTATTTGAGCTGCTTCAATTAAGGAGGATTCATTATGACCAAATATCTGAATTCCAATGGGATGTTCCTCCTCACTAAAATTCAGTTTATCAACACTTTGCGAAACATTTCTCACAAGCGCATCTGAAGAGATAAACTCTGACACCAAGATATCAGCCCCCATTTTTTTACAGATCATCCGAAATGTCAAATCTGTCACAGACTCCATCGGAGCTAAAAAAAGAGGAATAGGAAATTGGTCAATAATTTGTCGAAAAGTTTGCATTTTTATAATTTGGGTGCAAAGGTAAGGAAAAAAATTTTTAACACTCATCATTTTTTTATCATAAACACAATAATAATGATAAATTGGTACTCTTTTTTTCCTATCTTTGCAGGTTGATACACAATTAACATCTGTTTTTTGAAAATTTAAACGAATAAACAATATAAAACATTGATTATGAAAAAGTTATTACTTTCTATCTTAATGATTCTTTCCACTTTTGTTCTCTACTCACAATGCGCAGATTCGGTAACCGTATTTTATGAGAACTTTGATGGTCCTACTATTAAGACAAGGTCTTCAACGAGTCACAACCCATCGGGAGACTGGAGTATTAATTCAACGCTGTATGTATCTCCGACCAAGTGTATTCATACTCCCTTGTATCTCACAACCAACCTTCAATCACAGCTTTATATTGACACTGTTCGTTTTATTCCCGGAAAAAATAAGATCTACTTAAGTTTTAATCATATTTGTAAAGTTCACAAATTAGACCAATCCTTTATCTCTTATCGTGTTTCCACGGGAGGAACACCCGGAAACTATACATTTAGTTCATGGCAAAATATTAATATTACCCATACTTCTCCAAACTACTATGGTGAAGCCAATACTACGGATGCTATCGTAAGTGGTAAGTTTTCTCAAACTACTTATCCCACACTTTGGCAAGAAAACAACTACACTGCTGTTCCACAAAACAGTTGGTGGAAGAATGAATTAATTGATATTTCAGAATATATTGTTGGTCTGGGAGACGGACAAGTTTTTGAAATTCGTTTTTATACCAATAGAATCTTCCCAAGTCAAGTCTTAGTACAAACAGGTTGGTTTTTGGACGACATTCGTATCATCGCTTCCGACCAAGAATTAGTTCCACCTAAAATAGCTTTGGCTGCCCCTTTGGTTCCCACTAGTGTTAACCATATCGGACCTTATACCGTCAAAGCTAACGTTACTGACCGTCCTGCAAATAATACAATACCTGACTCTGTTAAGCTTTATTATAGGGAAGATGGTGGAACTCCTATTTTAGCACCTAAAACCCAGCTTAGTCCTACACAATATCAATGGGTAATTCCGATCCAATGTAACGGAACTACTGTCCAATATCAAATCACAGCTCAAGACGCTGCTTGTAATATTGCTGCTCCATTGGATGCGCAATTCACCGTTAACCTAAGTACTGCGGGGACTACAACGAATGGAGTCCAAAATTTAGGAATTTATAATCCCCCATTTGCGATAGAAGTTGGAGATCCGACACCTGTTGATGTAATCATCAAAAACAGAACTAACAATCCAATGACCTCAGCAACAATCACACTGGCACTGAATGGGACGGTTCAAACCACATACAACTGGTCTTCAGTGACAGATTATCACCCAACTCGTCCATTCTGTCTTGACTTTATAGACACTGTAAATATTGGAACTTATTTACCGATTATGGGTTGGGATACAATCAAAGTGTGTGTTACCCAACGAAACGGAGCACCTAACAACTATGTTCCGGCAACCGCACAGTGTAGTGAATATATCAGATTTGGTTGTGCAGCTATTTTGAGTGGACCACTCAATATTGGAGGTGCAAATCCTAACTTCAATACTTTAGAAGATTTCTTTGTGACGATTAGCAATTGCGGGATGAATGGTCCCATTACTGCAAAATTAGCTCCCGGGACGTACAGTAGTAGTCAATTTTATTTTAACGCCCCATTTGTCGGGCAATCTGCTACTAATACGATCACTTTTGAGTCCCGAACCGGAAATCCTGCGGATGTTATTATTGTTGATGACCAAAATACGAGTGGTCGTGGTGCTATCACCATCAATGGAACCAGTAACCTCCGTTTTAAAAACCTAACTATTCAAGGAAAAACAGGCGGAACCTGGTCTTTGGGAGTTGTTTTTATGGGAGGACCCTGTAGCAATGTGAAAATCGAAAACTGTATTATCAATGTTGCCAATACCAACACTAACTCTAATCTCTTTTCGGGTATTGCACGTATCCAAGCTGCTACAGGAGCCACCGGTGACAGTGAAATTGAGATCAGAGGAAACGCTATTACCGGTGGTGCTTATGGAATTCACTATTTGGGAACCAGTCCAAGAACCAACAACCTTATAGCTATTGACTCTAACAATATTGAAACCGGATTTACTGGTATTTATACTATATTCACAAATACCGGTACATATAATAAAAATAAAATTAAGCAATTGAGTACCAGTCAGCACAGATATACCGGGATGAATATTGAACGCTCTTCTGTAACCTCATCTATCTCTAAAAACAAAATCTGGTCTGATGTTAACACCAATGTAGGAATGCTGCTCAACAATGTATCCAATGGCACTAACGGTGATGTCTTGGTATCCAATAATGAAATTAATGCCAGAGCTTTGGCTGTCAACACATATGGGATTAATAACACTTTATGTACAAGAATGAATTATTTACATAATACTGTTCGCCTATTCTCAACTTCTACATTAGATCTGACAGCATGTTATTATCATACTTCCGGTGCAATTATTAACTTTTCCAATAATATCTTGGTTAATAAGTGTGTATCCTTGAATAATCTTAATTATCCTATCTATTATCAAGCTAATCCTACTACTTTGGTAGCTGATTATAACGTGTATCACTCCAGTGGTCCCGTTGGATACTATGTTGTTGTAAGGAACAATATTGATGAGTGGAAATTTGCAATGAATAACACAAGAGATACAGCAACAATCACCACTGAACCTCCTTTTACAGATCCAACCATTTCCCTTGATCTTTCAGATTTTTCAGGTTTTGAGTGTCCTAAACACAGTTTAGTTGAAGATGACATTCTGGACTCATTGAGAAACTGTGAAGTAACACACCGTGGTTGTTACAGAACATACGTTCCTCCCAAAGATTTAGCACTTGTGGACATGATATCTCCCGCATTGGGAACCTGTCCTCAAACCTCCTATCCTGTTACTTTAAAATTATTTAATTACGGTTGTTCTACCGTTAATTTTGCCAATACACCGGCAACTATTACTACAATAATAACCGGCGGTTTAACACAAACTACAAACTATACTGTTAATACCGGAACATTAGCACCAAATCACTCCATGAATGTTACCGTTAATCCGGGTTTGGCCGTTCCGTACAATCAAGATATTAATTTCAAGTTTATCATCAACTATGCCGGAGACGAGAGACCTCTCAATGATACTTTATCCTTACCCTTCAGACTGGAAGTAGTTGCTCCTGCAATAGCCACTTATGATGAAACATTTTCAAATGGAACTTCATTAACCTGGAAAATAGAACAAGTAAGCGGAGCAGGGAACTGGAGTTTCCAGGAAGGAGAGGGTGAATTTCCAACCATTGCTCCCGTATATGGAACAGGAAGACTCTTTTTTAACTCAAAAACCTTCCTAACAAATACTGTTTCCCGAGCAATTATGCCCGTTATGGACTTGACAAATAGTGTCAATCCAATTTTGGAAATTTGGTTTGCGCACGATAATACTGCAACAAGTGCTGCCTACAACCTTGAGGGTGTTGTTGTCCAGATTTCTACCAATGGAGGTAATACCTGGACATCACTAACTCCTGAAACTCCTAACCCGACAAACACAACCACTTCTGTTTTAAAAAGAGGACAAAATTCAATTCCGGGTTACACACTTCCGGCATGGGTTAAGTACACTTATAATCTAGCCAATTACAACAACAACGGATGTGTATTTATATCCTTAGAAGCTACAGGAAAACGAGGAAACAATATCAATATTGACCGTGTCAGAGTAAGAAAAATTCACAACAATGATTGTGCTGTTCAAAACATCTATACTGTTCACGAGAGACCGACTGAGGTAGAAACCTCTCCGGAAATTAAGGCTGTGGTAACCAATGAAGGAAGAAATGCGCAAAATAATGTTCTGGTTACCTTAACCATTTCAGGTGCAAATTCTTACACTGAAACCGATACTATTGCGAATATTCCTTATAATGGACAAGGTATTGCCACTTTTTCAGGAGCCCATCTACCTAATATTGGAACAAACAACATTTCTGTTACCTGTCAAAATGATGAAAACAACTTAAATAATACTCTCAATGCACTTCTAAATACTACAGATCAAAATATAAACTATTCTGACACTACTTCACATTTGATTACCTTTGGAAGTGGAACGTCTATTAAAGCAGCAGTTAAATATAATGTTGTAGATACTGTAATCGTTACTTCCGTTAAATTCTATCCTTCCAACGCTATGGATGCAGTAGGAAAGAGAGTCAGAGCTTTTGTCGCCAATGCTAACGGAGCAGTCATTACCACCTCTGACATTATTACATTAACTAGTGATATGATCAATAGTTGGGTAACACTTCCTATCAATAACTATGCGTTAACAAATACCAATACAAATTTCTATGCTGGTATTGAAACTGTCGATCCAGGATATTACCTAACCGCTCAGTATGAATCACCAACCCGTGAGGGAACCTTTTATTTCTTAAGTGACTCTATTTATACTCCTCAAACTATCGGTCGTTTTATGATCGGAGCTACTGTTGAAACTAAAATTGACAAAGAGTTTGCTATTCTATCCTTGGTTAATCCCAAAACAGATTGTGATTTGGGTGTTGAAAAAATAAAAATCAAAATAGCTAATAACGGTCCCGTTGATATTTTGCCGGGGACTACTCTACACTACTCTATTAATGGTGGAACTCCAGTGACCGAAATTATTACCGATACAATATTTGGAAGACAAATTAAACATTTCTCTTTCGCTGTTCCTTACGACTTTACCAATAACCAGATCAATATTGATAACAACTATACTGTAAAAGTATGGGTAAATGAAATTAACCTTGACCGTGTAAGATTCAATGATACCATTTTCAAACCTATTGTATCCATGGGTAAAGCGCATCTTCCTATTGCTCCTGATACTATTCTGGTAAGTTACTCAACTCCTGCTACTCTAACAGCCCAATTGCCCACTCAAATTGATCCCGGAATCATCCAATGGTTTACCAAAAATGAAGATGATCATTATGTTGGACCATTATATCAAGGACCCGGACCATACATTACACCTCATTTAATCTACTTTGATACTACTTACTATGTATCAGTTGCTCCGGGAACATTGTACACCCCAATCAGTGGAAATGTTGCAAATATGAACGCTGCTTTACCATTTACTTTTACAGCCGGCTATTCAAGAGGTAGAGTATTGTATAAACAAAGTGATTTGGGAACCTATGGAACCATCGCTAAGATTGCTGTTAATGTTCACTCTGCAGCCAATGGTACATTGGGAGTTCCTCTTAAAATTTATATCAAACAAACTGATATAGATACCCTGATGGTTAA